>Ga0307515_10000920_pt1 | contig 67553 bp, 60 predicted proteins | sample 17_EM_MG_FD_194513 | JGI IMG/M metagenome (GOLD analysis project Ga0307515, IMG submission 194513) | Populus trichocarpa ectomycorrhiza microbial communities from riparian zone in the Pacific Northwest, United States - 17_EM | ecosystem: Host-associated > Plants > Roots > Unclassified | place... | reverse complement strand
AAGACCGAGCGCGTTTCCGGCGCAAACAGATTGGCAAAGGAAAGCCGCGCCGCGTCGAATATCATCCACTGTCTCCTTGCCAGGCTGTACTTGCCGCTCTCAGCGCATGTAGGCGGGCCACCACCGCTGGGCAAGGCCCGTTGCCCGGTAAGGTCAGGTGAAAATCATGTGCGCAGAAAGCGGAATGCGCTGCCAAATCCGTAGCCGCACCGATATGATGCCGCGATTGGCGCAGGTTTGGAGTGACAAAGCAGTGGACGAAGTAGACAGAAACATCTCGGTTGCGAGCCTGTCGGTGCGGCTTCAGTCCGGCACGCTCGATCCAGTCGAATTGGCAAAAGCGTCATTGAAAAAGATAGCCGGCTACCGGGATCAGTCGATCTTTACCGTCCTGCTGGAGGAGCGCGCTCTGACAGAGGCGAAAGCATCGGCCGAACGCATCCGCTCGGGACGGTCCCTCGGCTTGCTGGACGGCATTCCGGTGGCGTGGAAAGACCTGTTCGACACAAAGGGATCGGTGACGACGGCCGGTTCGGCGGTGTTGGCGGATCATGCGCCGGTCGAGGCTGATGCCACCGTGGTCAAGGCGCTGGCGGGCGCAGGCATGGTCAGCATCGGCCGCACCAATCTGAGCGAATTCGCCTTTTCCGGCCTCGGCATCAATCCGCATTACGGAACGGCGCACAATGCGGCGTCGCGCGATGTGCCGCGTATTCCGGGCGGTTCGTCAGCCGGATCCGGCGTGGCGGTGGCCGCCGGTCTGGTGCCTGTCGCGATCGGCACCGATACCGGCGGCTCCATCCGCATTCCCGCCGCGTTCAACGGTATCGTCGGCTACAAGGCAACGCGCGGCCGGTATTCGATGCAGGGTGTGTTTCCGCTGGCGAAAAGCCTCGATTCGCTCGGGCCGCTTTGCCGCACGGTGCAGGACGCCGTTTGGATCGATGCGGCCATGCGCGGTCGCACCGCGCCGGATATCGGCCGGGTAGACCTCAGCAACCTCAAGCTCGTCATCCCGGAAACGGTCGTTTTCGACGACGCTGAACCGGGCGTGATTGCAGCGTTCGAGGCTGCCATTTCGCGGCTGGAGAAGGCCGGCGCCCGGATCACGCGCCGCGCCTTCCCGATCTTTGCCGAGATTTTCGAGGTGATGGCGCGGCATGGCTTCCTGGTGACCGCCGAGGCCTATGCCTTGCACAAGCAGCGCCTTCAGGGGCCGGAAGCCGAACGGATGGATCAGCGCGTGGTCGCGCGCGCCCGGCTGGGTGAAAACATCGGCATGGTCGACTACGTCGCCATCCTCGATGCGCGCGAGCGTTTGATTGTCAGCCTCGCGAAAAACCTGCAACCGGGCGAGCTGCTTGCCCACCCGACGCTGCCGCATGTCGCGCCGCCGATCGCACCGCTGCTTGCCGATGATGAGCTGTTCTTCAAGATCAACGGCAGGACCCTGCGCAATACATCGATCGGCAATTTTCTCGATGGTTGCGGCGTCTCCATCCCCTGCGGTACCGGCGATGCCGGCATGCCGGTTGGGTTTCTTCTGTCTGGCCAGAGAAACGAAGACGACTATCTTCTGTCGTCGGCGCTTTCGGCCGAAGCCTTCATTCGCGGTGACGCATGATCGTCTGCTTCGACATCGGCGGTTCGGCGATCAAGGGGGCCGTCGCCCATTCCGCAGACCGGATCGAGCCGCTGGGACGGCGGCCGACGCCGCTCGATGATTTCGGCGCCTTTGCCGCAACAATCGCCGCCGTGATCGCGGAAACGGGGACAAGGCCGGATCGCATCGCCATATCGATCACCGGCGTCGTCTATCCGGATACCCGGGCGATCAAATGCGCCAATATACCCTGCATCGACGGCCGCAAGCTCTCAGAAGAACTTTCCGATATACTCGGACTACCCGTCCTCATCGCCAATGATGCCGACTGCTTCACGCTCGCCGAGGCAGGCGCTGGTGCCGGGCGTGGTCATCGCATCGTGCTCGGCGCTATCCTCGGCACAGGTGTTGGCGGCGGGCTTGTGGTGGACGGCAAATTGATCAACGCGGAGGGCGGCTTTGCCGGCGAGTGGGGGCATGGCCCGGCGGTTGCTGCGATGGCCGGCACGCCGCCGGTGGCGATCCCCGTCTTCGACTGCGGCTGCGGCCAGCGCGGTTGCGTCGATACGATCGGCGGCGCACGCGGTATGGAGCGCCTGCACCAGACACTGCACGGCAAGGCCTTGGCCAGTCATGAGATCACCACGCTCTGGCAAAAAGGGGATGCTGATGCAGCGCGGACCATCGATGTGCTTGTCGATCTCGTCAGTTCGCCGCTGGCGCTGACGGTCAACATCACCGGCGCAACCATCGTCCCGGTCGGTGGCGGGCTTTCCAACGTTGCACCGTTGATCGCCGAGATCGACAGGGCGGTGCGATCCCGCATCTTGCGGAAATTTGACCGTCCGCTGGTCGTACCCGGAGAATGCCGTGTCGAACCGGGGTTGATTGGCGCGGCCATTCTGGGGCTTGGCGGAGAAGCGCGATGACCGATATTCTCCTGGAAGTCTGCGTCGAGGACGCCGCGGGCCTTGCCGCTGCCGTCGAAGGCGGCGCTGACCGTATCGAACTGTGCTCGGCGCTTTCCGTCGGTGGTCTTACGCCCTCGCCGGGGCTGATGGCCGTGGCTGGTCAGCTGGATATCCCCGTCTATGCCATGATCAGGCCGCGCCCGGGTGATTTTGTCTTCGACGCGAACGATATAGGTGTCATGCACGGCGATATTGATGCTGCGCGATCCGCCGGTCTTGCTGGCGTCGTGCTCGGGGCAAGCCTTTCCGATGGCAGCCTCGATGCGGCCACATTGAGATTGCTGACCGATCGCGCTGCTGGCCTGGGCCTGACGCTGCATCGCGCCTTCGATCTGGTCCCAGATTTTGCCGAGGCCGTGGACATTGCGGTTGATCTCGGTTTCGAACGCATCCTCACCTCGGGCGGTGCCAAGAAGGCGCCGGATGCTGTCGGCCCGCTAGCCCGGATCATCGCGGCCGCGAACGGCCGGATTTCCATCATGCCAGGCTCGGGCGTCACGCTGGGCAGCGTAGACGAACTTCTGGCGCAGCTTGCGCCGACGGAAGTGCATTCGTCCTGTTCGCGCGATGAGCCGGCTCACGATGCCCGGCTGGTTTCGCTCGGTTTCGTTGCTCCGTCAGCGCGAAAGACCGACGCGGCCCTGGTCAGGGCGCTGAAAGCGCGGCTCAAAGCCGCGCCATAAAGGACTACGCCTGGAAAACGCAGCTGCCGCCGATCCAGGTCGAAACCATGTCCAACCCTTCCGTCAGCAGAACGAAATCGGCGTCGAGGCCGGGCAGCAGCCGGCCTTTGCGCGCGGCGATGCCAGCGGCGTCCGCCGGATAGGCGGATGCCATGCGGATAGCTTCGTCGAGCGACAGGTTCAACTGTTCATGCGCAAAGCGCGCCGAGGACAGCATGTCGATATCGGCACCGGCCAGCGTGCCGTCGGCCAGCGTGAGGCGACCGTCCTTGCGGAAGATCTCGCGGTCGTTGAGGAAAAAGCTGGTCTGGTCGGAGCCGATCGTCGACATCGCATCGGTGACGATGAAGATCCGGCCCGGACCGTTCTTGGCGCGCAACGCGATACCCATCGAGACTGGATCGACGTGAAAACCGTCGGCGATGATCCCTGCGTAAAGGCTACCGATATCGAGGGCTCCGCCGACAACGCCCGGCTCGCGGTGGCCGAGTGGGCTCATCGCGTTGAAAAGATGGGTGACGGTGCGCGCGCCGGCTTGCGCATAGGCGAGGACCGTCTGGTAGCCGGTATCCGTGTGGCCGAGGCTGACGATGATTCCGGCATCGGCGAGAGCCTTCACCTGTGCGGCCGTGGTATTTTCCGGCGCGACGGTGACCATCATGGCGTCGAATGCATCGGCGCAGGCCAGCATGGCGTCGAGATCGGCCTGATCCATCGGTCGGATCAGCGCCGGATCATGGGCGCCCTTGCGGGCAACGGAGAGATGTGGCCCCTCCAGATGAAGCCCAAGGAATCCGGGTACGTTTTCCGCCTTGGCCTGCCTTCCGCCCGCGATTGTCCTGGCGCGAACCTCGAAGGTATCGGTGATCAGCGTCGGTAGAAGCGCGGTGGTGCCGAATTTCGCATGCGCTGCGCAGATGGTGCGGATGGCCTCGATATCCTGGCGGTCGTTCAGCATCACGCCGCCGCCGCCATTCACCTGCAGATCGATGAAGCCGGGCACGAGCAATTGTCCGTCGGCATCGACCGTCGCGGTGCCGGACGGCAGGTCGTTCTCCGGCAAAATGCCGGTGACCGTACCGCCGTCGATGAGCAGCGCCTGGCCGTCATGCCAGAAGAGGCCGTCGAAAATCCGCGCGCCGGTGATTGCTGTCTGCACGGTCATCTCGTCTCCGTAACCTTCTTGAGAGCGACGGGCGCATCGGGGTTGAGGCCGCGCGAGCGCGACCATGCTTCGACGAAGCCATAGAAGGGCAGGATCAACGTCAGCGCGTCGGTGATCGGATGACCGGTCTCGACGAAGGGTAGGATCCTTGCCGACTTCGCTTCGGACGAGGTGACGAAAGCCAAGGCGCCTTTGCCGCTGAGGCCGTCGAGAATGCCGGTAACGGAGCCTTCCGCCGCATCGCGCGCGGCAAGGCCGATGACCGGGAACCGCTTTTCGACGAGTGCCACGGGACCATGCAGAACTTCCGCCGCCGAATAGGCCTCGGCGTGCATGCCGGAGGTTTCCTTGAACTTGAGTGCCGCTTCGCTGGCAATGGCGAGCGCCGGTCCGCGCCCCAGCACGAACAGCGATTCCGCTTCACCGAGTTCGTCGGCCAGCGCCTGCCAGTCGAGCGTCACGGCCTTGGCAAACTGGGCCGGCAGGTCGGCGACGGCGCGTTGCAGGGCGGCGTCTTCAGTCCATTCGCCAAGGATGGCCAGGCCCGCGACGATGGAGTTGACATAGGATTTGGTCGCGGCGACGGCGATTTCCGGCCCGGCGAGGATATCGAGCGGATGCGTGCTTGCCTCGGAGATCGGCGAGGGCAGGGTGTTTGTGAGTGCGATCGTCACAGCACCTGCCTTGGTCGCAGCTTCCGCCATGGCAACGATATCCGGGCTCTTGCCGGATTGCGAGATGGCGATCGAAGCGGCGCCCTGAAGATGCATTTTTGCGCCGTAGATGGACGCAAGCGACGGACCGAGAGACGCAACGGGCCGGCCGGTCGAAAGCTCGATCGCGTATTTCAGGAACAATGCGGCGTGGTCGGACGAGCCGCGGGCGATCGTGACCAAAAAGGCAGGGTCTTTCGCGCGCAAAGCCGCGCCAGTCTCTTGGACCGCCACTCTCGATTGGTCGAGAAGGCGGGCCGCCGCTTCCGGGATTTCGTCGATTTCGCGCCGCATATTCGTCTGCATGGTCGTGTCTTTCTTGCTTGGGCCGCTCTCAGGAGTCCGACAGGGTCAGTTCCGCGACGAAGTCATAGGCGTCGCCCCGGTAGAGCGAGCGGGTGAATTCCACCACCCTGCCGGAGGCGAGGTAGGAGATGCGTTCGATGGAAAGGCTGGCCGATCCCGCCGGCACGCCGAGCATCGCGGCATCCGGATCCTTCAGGCTGCAGGCGGAAATCCGCTGTACGGCGCGCACCGGCCGGGACTTGGTCTTGTCGAGTTCAGCATAAAGCGAGGTGCCGATCCGGATGGGGTCTGGCAGGAATTCGGCGGAAATGCTCGCCCGCTCGATGGCAAGCGGCATATCGTCGGCGATGCGCAGGCGTCCGAGCCGCGCCACAAGCGCATCCGCCGGCAGGCCGAGCGCCATCATTTCATCCGGCGAGGGATGAAACAGCCCGCGTTCGATCCACTGCGCCGTCGTCGTCAGCCCGCGCCGCGCCATGTCTTCGGTGAAGGATGTCAGGCGCGACAGCGACTGCTGGACACGATGAACCGGCTTGACGACAAAAGTACCCGAGCCGTGCCGGCGCACCAGCAGGCCATCCTTGACCAGATCATCGACAGCCTTGCGCACCGTCACGCGGCTGATGCTGGCATAGTCGGCCAGATCCCGTTCCGGGGGGAGTGCATCGCCATGATTGAGCTTGCCCGACAGGATTGCCTCTTCCAGGGATTGCCGGAGCTTCAGGTACAGCGGTCCGGAGCCTCCCGCCTGCAAGCCTTCCAGCGGCAATATGGCCTCGAGATGCTGGGTCATGCCTGGCCTCCCGCGGCAAAACGCTTGGCCGCGAGCGCGACCGATCCGGTCAGGGCGTCGGCCTCCGGTTCCGTGAACAACGGCTGGTGCCGCGCAGCAAGCCATGGGCGATAGATCGGAGCCAGCCCGCCCAGCAGGCAGAGCTTGCGGCTGCCCTGTGCCACCACGGCGTCCAGAGCTTCATCGATGGTTTGTGCCGAAGCATGCAGCAGCGCGATCGCCACCGGATCATTTTGTCCCGCATATTCGAAAACTTTTGGAGCGAACCGGCCGAACTCGCCCGGGCGAGCCGCGCGCGCAAATTCAACGACCTCACGCGGGTCATCGTTGAATTCGGCCATGATAGCGTTCGTCAGCGACGACGAGGGATGAATCCGATCAAAGGCGAGGACGCTCTCCTGCAGAAGCGCATGGCCGAGGCGGGCGCCGCTGCCGAGATCGCCGATCTGGAAACCCCATCCGCCGATATAGCGGATCTCGTCTCCCTGACGCGCTATGTAGATGGAACCGGTGCCAAGAATCGCCACCGCGCCGTCGCTATCGCCGAGCGCGCCCTGCAATGCGATCAGCCCGTCGGATTCGATATCCGCCTTGGCGAACGGCAGGCGCTCTTTCACATAGTGAACGGCATCGCCGACATTGCTGCCGGCCACGCCAAGCAGGGCGCAGGCTGAGCCGATCTCCGAGGGGGCGATGTCTGCCTCCTCGAACGCCGCCGTGGCTGCGCCGACAATATGGATCAGGGCATTGTCGGGATCGGTCAGAATGTTGGCGGCGCCGCTTTTTCCGCGCCCGAGGATACGCCCTCTAGCGTCCGCTACAGCCGCGCGGCAGCTCGTGCCTCCGCCATCGATTCCCAAAATGTAGTTTGGCATGGATACCTCCGGGAAAAAGGATACCAAAAAAATACCATTAACCAAGGGGGATTTGGTCTTTAATTGGATTTATCAATTAACATACTGAAATAATGCAATTATTTTGTAAGTTAAAATTTTTCTTCAGCTGGAAGTTAATTTTTCCTAGACAATTGGTATTTTTTTGGCATTAATTTATGAAGAGGGAGATTAAGCGAATGCCGTCAGCGAAGACCGAAGAGCGTCATGACAAGGCGATGGGACTGGATGTCATGCATCCGGCGCTTGCGCTTCGTCTGCTTGCGTCCGGCCAGCAGGCCGCAGCCAAGGTTGTCGATGCTGCGATCGAGTCTCTTGCCGCCGCCGCGCAGATCGCTGCCGAGGTCCTCGCAAGTGGCGGCCGTCTGGCCTATGCCGGTGCCGGCAGCTCTGGACTGATGGCCATGACCGACGCGCTGGAACTGCCCGGCACCTATGGAATAGCGCTCGACAAGGTCGTCGTGCTTCTCGCTGGCGGTGCCGCGAGCCTGACGGACCTCGCCGGTGGCTACGAAGACGATATGGATTTGGCGCGCAAGGATGTGCGCGCCGCCGATATCGGCAAGGGCGATTGCCTGATTTCCGTTTCTGCCAGTGGCTCGACGCCCTATGCGCTGGCCGCGGCTGATGAGGCCCGGCAGCGCGGGGCACGCGTCATCGCCATGGCCAACAATGCCGGTGCCGTCCTCTTCCAGAATGCCGACGTGTCCATTCTGCTGCAGACACCGCCCGAGGTTATCTCCGGATCGACCCGCATGGGTGCCGCGACGGCGCAGAAAATCGCCTTCAACATGTTTTCGACGCTTGTCGGCATCCATCTTGGCCATGTCTACGATGGACATATGGTCAACCTGAAGGCCGACAACGCGAAACTGCGCGGCCGCGCCATCCGCATTGTCTCCGATATCGCCGGGGTCAGCGCGACGGAAGCCGGCCGTTATCTCACGACGTCATCGGGCTCGGTAAAGATCGCCATTCTTCTTGCCGCTGGGGCAAAAGACGTGGCCGCTGCAGAAGCAGCACTTGCCGAGGCCGGGCAAAACTTGCGCCGTGCCTTGTCTGGCGTCGCGGCACATTGATCTGGATTTCAAAACCGCGCCAAACCGGCGCATATAAAAGGGAGAACGTAATGATCCGCACTACCTTGAAAGGTTTGCTGCTTGCATCCAGCATCCTCGGCTCCGCCGGGCTGGCGCATGCGGAAGACGTCACGCTGACGATCGAAAGCTGGCGCAACGACGACCTGACCATCTGGCAGGAAAAACTGATCCCGGCTTTTGAGGCCAAGAACCCGGGCATCAAGGTCGTGTTCGCGCCGACCGCGCCGACCGAATACAACGCGGCACTGAATGCCAAGCTCGACGCCGGCTCCGCAGGCGACCTCGTCACCTGCCGCCCGTTCGACGCCTCGCTCGAACTCTACAACAAGAAGCATCTTGCCGATCTTACTGGCCTTGCCGGCATGGAGAACTTCTCGCCGGTGGCCAAGGCCGCCTGGACGACGGACGATGGCGCTGCCACCTTCTGCGTGCCGATGGCCTCGGTTATCCATGGCTTCATCTACAACAAGGACGCCTTCGACAAGCTCGGGATCGCTATTCCCGCAACGGAAACCGACTTCTTCGCAGCCCTCGACAAGATCAAGGCTGACGGCACCTACATCCCGCTCGCCATGGGCACGAAGGATCTCTGGGAAGCCGCGACCATGGGCTACCAGAACATCGGCCCGACCTACTGGAAGGGTGAAGAAGGCCGCGCCGCTCTCATCAAGGGCGAGCAGAAGCTGACCGACGCCGACTGGGTCGAGCCCTACAAGGTTCTCGCCAAGTGGAAGGACTACCTCGGCGACGGCTTCGAAGCCCAGACCTACCCGGACAGCCAGAACCTGTTCACGCTCGGCCGCGCCGCCATCTATCCGGCCGGCTCGTGGGAAATCGGCCTGTTCAACACGCAGGCCCAGTTCAAGATGGGCGCCTTCCCGCCGCCGGTCAAAGCCGCAGGCGACGCTTGCTATATCTCGGATCACAACGACATCGGCGTCGGCCTGAATGCCAAGAGCGCGCACCCGGAAGAAGCCAAGAAGCTTCTCTCCTGGATCGCTTCGCCTGAATTCGCCGACATATATGCCAACTCGCTGCCGGGCTTCTTCAGCCTGAACTCGACGCCGGTGGCGATGAAAGACCCACTTGCACAGGAATTCGTCTCCTGGCGCGAAAAGTGCAAGCCGACGATCCGCTCGACCTACCAGATCCTGTCGCGCGGCACCCCGAACCTTGAAAACGAGACCTGGGTTGAATCGGCAAACGTGATCAACGGCACTGATACGCCGGAAGTCGCCGCCGAGAAGCTGCAGAAGGGCCTCGACAGCTGGTACAAGCCTGCGAAGTAAGGAGAGCTGACAGGCATTTTGGGATTGCGGGGAAACTTGCCCCTCACCCTAACCCTCTCCCCGCTTGCGGGGAGAGGGGACTATGGAGTTTGCGGCTTGTCCCTTCTCCCCGTTTGCGGGGAGAAGGTGCCCGACAGGGCGGATGAGGGGCGGCACCTGGATTGGACGTTCTTCTGCGAAAATGCAAAGCGTCCAGCCGAAAACATGTAATCTGAAATCACATCCTGCCAGCACCTTCGGGTGTGCTGGTTGAGGCATGCGCGGCGGGGACCGGCGGCGCAGCGCCTTGCCGCATATCGCGGCGATCGACAAAAAACGGGTCGGAGCGGCAGAAGCCATGAGCAGCGCCATATCGTCTGAGGACAGCATGCAAGTTCCGGCACGGCCGAGACGCTGGCATATCCTTGTTTTCCTGTTGCCGGCCGTCATCGTCTATTCCGCCGTGATGATCTTGCCGCTGATCGAAACGCTGCGCCTGTCGCTGTTCAACACGGTGGACGGGCAATCGACCTTCGTCGGTCTCTCCAATTTCCAGGTCCTGTTTGGCGACGAGCGCTGGGCCGCCGATTTCTGGCGGGCGCTGAAGAACAATTTCATCTTCTTTGCGATCCACATGCTGGTGCAGAACCCGCTCGGCATCGCGCTTGCCGCTATGCTGTCGATCCCCAAGCTCCGGCTCGCCACGTTCTATCGCACGGCGATCTTCATGCCGACGATCCTGTCCTTCGTCATCGTCGGTTTCATCTGGAAGCTGATCCTGTCGCCGATCTGGGGCATCACGCCGTTCTTCATGGATCTCGTCGGCCTGAAATCATTGTTCGGTCCTTGGCTCGGAAAGCCCGGTTCGGCATTGATCACGGTCTCGCTGATCTCCGTCTGGCAGAATGTCGGCATCCCGATGATGCTGATCTATGCCGCTCTCCTGAATATCCCGGACGAAGTGATCGAAGCCGCCGAATGCGACGGGATTACCGGCTGGAGCCAGTTCTGGAAGATCAAGCTGCCGCTGGTTCTGCCGGCGATCGGCATGGTCTCGATCCTGACCTTCGTCGGTAATTTCAACGCCTTCGACCTGATCTACACGGTGCAGGGCGCGCTCGCCGGACCGGACGGGGCGACCGACATTCTCGGAACCTTGCTCTATCGCACCTTCTTCGGTTTCCAGCTTCAGCTTGGCGACCGCTCGATGGGCGCGACGATCGCCACCGTGATGTTCCTGATCATCCTTGCTGGCGTCTCGCTTTATCTCTTCGGCATCCAGCGGCGTGTTCGCCGCTACCAGTTCTAAGGGAGGACGATCATGTCAAAAGCACGCATCTCGCCACTGCGCTCCGGCTTCGTTCACCTGGCACTGGCCGGTTATACCGTAGTCGCCCTGTTTCCGGTCGTCCTGACGATCATGAATTCGCTCAAGGACAAGAACGCGATCTTCCGCACGCCGCTGGCCCTGCCGACGGTGGAGACCTTCAGCCTGATCGGCTACACGACAGTGCTGAAGCAGGGCGATTTCATCGGCTATTTCCAGAACAGCCTGATCGTCACGGTCGTCTCGATCTTCTTTGCGCTGCTGTTTGGCGCGATGGCGGCTTTTGCGCTGTCGGAATATCGCTTCCGGGGCAATACGCTGATGGGGCTTTACCTTGCCATCGGCATCATGATCCCGATCCGCCTCGGCACGGTCGCCATCCTGCAGGGCATGGTCGCCGCCGGTCTCGTCAACACGCTGACGGCGCTGATCCTCGTCTATACCGCGCAGGGCCTGCCGCTCGCCATCTTCATTCTTTCGGAATTCATGCGCACGGTGTCGGATGATCTGAAGAACGCCGGACGCATCGACGGCCTGTCGGAATACGCGATCTTCTTCCGCCTCGTGCTGCCGCTGGTCCGTCCGGCCATGGCGACGGTGGCCGTCTTCACGATGATCCCGATCTGGAACGATCTGTGGTTCCCGTTGATCCTCGCTCCCGGCGAAGCCACCAAGACGGTGACGCTCGGCTCTCAGGTGTTCATCGGACAGTTCGTCACCAACTGGAACGCGGTTCTCGCCGCCCTGTCGCTGGCGATCTTCCCGGTTCTCATTCTCTACGTCATCTTCTCGCGGCAGCTGATCCGCGGCATCACCGCAGGAGCAGTCAAGTGAGCAGCAAGCCCATCCGCGTCCTCGTCGCAGGCCTTGGCAACATGGGCCGCAGCCATGCGCTCGCCTATCACAACAATCCCGGTTTCGAGATTGTCGGCCTCGTCAATCGCTCGAAGCCGGTGCTGGCGCCGGAATTGGGCGGCTATGAAATCCATCCGGATTTCGAAGCTGCGCTGAGGGAACTAAAGCCCGACCTCTGCTCGATCTGCACCTATTCCGACAGCCATGCGGACTATGCCGTCATGGCCTTCGAGGCAGGTTGCGACGTCTTCATCGAAAAGCCGTTGGCAACGACGGTCGCCGATGCCGAGCGCGTCGTGGCGGCGGCGAAGAAAGCCGGCAAGAAGCTGGTCGTTGGCTATATCCTGCGCCACCATCCTTCCTGGATCCGGCTGATCGCGGAAGCCCGCAAGCTCGGCGGTCCCTATGTCTTCCGCATGAACCTCAACCAGCAGTCCAGCGGCCCGACCTGGATGACGCACAAGTCGCTGATGCAGACGACGCCGCCGATCGTCGATTGTGGTGTCCATTATGTCGATGTCATGTGCCAGATCACCGATGCCAAGGCGGTCGAGGTGCGCGGCATGGGCCTGCGCCTGTCGAACGAGATTGCCGCCGACATGTACAATTACGGCCACCTGCAGGTGATCTATGATGACGGTTCGGTCGGCTGGTACGAAGCCGCCTGGGGGCCGATGATCTCCGAGACTGCCTTCTTCGTGAAGGACGTGATGACGCCGAACGGCTCAGTCTCCATCGTCATGGACCCGAATGCCAAGTCCGACGATATCGACACGCACACCAAGACGGCTGTCATTCGCATTCACAAGGCCGAAACCGGCGCAGATGGCCAGTTCGTCCACAAGGATGAAGACCTGAAGATGGACGGCGAGCCGGGGCATCAGGATCTCTGTGATCTCGAGCAGGCCTATGTGCTGAAGGCCATCACCGAAAATATCGATCTCGAACGGCACATGAACGATGCCGTCCAGTCGCTGCGCATCTGCCTTGCGGCAGATGAGAGCGTGCGGACCGGCCAGCCGGTCAAACTTTAATATGCATGCCCGCCCGGCCGATCATGCCGGGCGAAGGGCATAAACGACAACGAACACAAGGGGCCTCACGTGGGATCACTGAATTTGAAATCCATCCGCAAGGCCTTCGGCAATCACGAAGTCCTGAAGGGCATCGATCTCGAAGTGAAGGACGGTGAGTTCGTCATTTTCGTCGGCCCATCCGGCTGCGGCAAGTCCACGCTGCTGCGCGTCATCGCCGGTCTTGAGGATGCGAGTTCCGGCAGCGTCCAGATCGACGGGCAGGAGGTCATCAACACCCCGCCGGCCAAGCGCGGCATTGCCATGGTGTTCCAGTCCTACGCGCTCTACCCGCACCTGACGGTGAAGGACAATATGGGCCTTGGCCTCAAGCAGATGGGCGCACCCAAGGCCGAGGTCGATGCCAAGGTTGCCAAGGCATCCGGCATGCTGTCGCTGGAACCTTATCTTGCCCGCCGTCCGGCCGAGCTTTCCGGCGGCCAGCGCCAGCGCGTCGCCATCGGCCGCGCCATCGTGCGCGAGCCGAAGCTGTTCCTGTTCGACGAACCGCTGTCGAACCTCGATGCGGCGCTGCGCGTCAACACCCGTCTCGAAATCGCCCGGCTGCACCGCAGCCTCAAGGCGACAATGATTTATGTGACGCACGACCAGGTCGAGGCGATGACGCTGGCTGACAAGATCGTCGTGCTCAATGCCGGCCAGATCGAGCAGATCGGCTCGCCGATGGAGCTCTACAACAAGCCGGCAAACACTTTCGTTGCAGGCTTTATCGGTTCGCCGCAGATGAATTTCATCGAGGCGGGCAGGCTCGGCGACGGCCAGGCCAAGACCGTTGGCATCCGGCCCGAGCATATCACCCTGTCGCGTGAAAACGGCGACTGGAAGGGCAAGGTCATCCATGTCGAGCATCTCGGCGCCGACACGATCCTCTACCTGGAAACCGAGGTCACCGGCCTGCTGACGGTCCGTCTGTTCGGTGAACACCAATACGATGTCGATGACATCGTTTACGCGACCCCGGACACGGCGGCGATGCACCGCTTCGGTGCCGACGACCGGGTTTTGCGCTGATCCGAAAGCGCAGGGTACCCGGACGATGACGAAAGTTGTCGTTCGGTAACGTTTAATTGTGCGCCGCATCATCGGCTTGCGCCGGCTCCGATTTTAACATACATATCTGTTTGTATAATTGATGCGCAGGCAGGTCTATCCCGGTAAAGCCTCCGTATCAGATTGATTTTCATGAACTTCCGGCCGCGGCTGACGTTTTCACCAGAAGACCGTCAGCCTTGTGGCCGGTCTTTGCGTATGGAACCAACGATGCGGATGAACCGACCGATACTGGCTGCAACTGTGGCTGCTGTGCTAATTCTTTCCGGTTGCCAGGAAGGTGAAGGCGAAAACCAGGCGGCTCCGTCCTATCCACCGGCGCAGGTGGCGGTGATCACCACCAAGACCGAATCACTGCCGATCACCAACGACCTGCCGGGCCGCATTGCCGCGACGCGCACCTCCGAGGTGCGTCCGCGCGCGACCGGCATCGTTATCGAGCGTGTGTTCGAGCAGGGCTCGCACGTCAATGAAGGCGATGTACTCTACCGCATCGACCCGGCCTCTTTCCAGGTTCAGGTCGAAAGCGCCGAAGGCACGCTGCGCCGCGCGAAAGCGGTGCAGTTGCAGGCCAAGCAGGCAGCCGACCGGCAGGAGCAGTTGAAAAAGTCCGGCGTCGCCACCGGCCAGAACTATGACGACGCCGTTGCGCAGCTGGCGCAGGCCGAGGCCGATGTGGCAATTGCCGAGGCGGGTGTCGCCTCCGCCAAGCTCAATCTGCAATACACCAATGTGACGGCGCCGATCAGCGGCCGGATCGGCCGTGCGCTGATCACCGAAGGCGCGCTCGTCAGTGCCAATGGTACCGAAAACCTGGCGACGATCCAGCAGCTCGATCCGGTCTATGCCGACTTTACCCAGTCCGCGACCGATCTCATTCGCCTGCGCAAGGCGCTGCAGGACGGGGCACTCGCCACCGACAAAAACGAGGCCAAGGTTCGTCTTGTGATGGACGACGGCAGCGCCTACGCGCATGCCGGCAAGCTTTTGTTCTCTGAAGCGGCTGTCGACGAAACCACCGGCCAGGTCACCCTGCGTGGCGAATTCCCCAATCCGGACGGCGATCTGCTGCCCGGCATGTATGTGCGCGTCTTGATCGAACAGGGCGTCGAGAAGGATGCCATCGCCGTTCCATCGCAGGCGATACAGCGTGACACGGCCGGCAAGGCGCAGGTCTATGTCGTCGGCACCGACAACAAGGTGGAAATCCGCCAGGTCAACACGAGCCGCGTCGTCGGAGAAAGCTGGGCAATATCGAGCGGGCTGAAAGCCGGCGAGAAGGTGATCGTCGAAGGGTTCCAGAAAATCCGGCCGGGCGGCGAGGTCGTGCCGACCGAATGGCAGCCCGGCAAGCCGGCTGGCGAAGGCGCGCAAGGTCAGGGCGAACAGCCCAAGGATCAGAATGCCGCCGCTCCGGCGGACAAGCCCGCCGAGGGTGACAAGTCCGGCGAAGCGAAGGCCGCTCCGGCCGCAGACGCGAAGTAAGGGCGTATCATGCCGAGTTTCTTCATCGATCGTCCGATTTTTGCCTGGGTCGTCGCCCTCTTCATCATGATTTCAGGCATCATCGCAATTCCGTTCCTGCCGATTGCGCAGTATCCGAACGTTGCGCCGCCGCAGATCTCGGTTTCGACGTCCTATCCGGGTGCGTCGTCCCAGGAGACCTACGAGGCCGTGACGCAGCTCATTGAAAACGAGCTCAACGGCATCGACGGCATGCAGTATTTCGAATCGACATCGAATGCCGCCGGCTCCGTGGACATCACGGTCACCTTCGCGCCCGGAACAGATTCCGGCGATGCGGCGATCGATGTGCAGAACCGCGTCCGCCGGGTCGAATCGCGCCTTCCGGATGCCGTGACGCAGCAGGGCATTCAGGTCGAAGAAGCAGGCTCCGGCTTCCTTCTGATCATCTCGCTGACGTCAAGCGATGGCGCGAACGACGCGATCAGCCTCGGTGACTATCTGAGCCGCAACGTGCTCAACGAAATCCAGCGCGTGCCTGGCGTCGGTCGTGCGCAACTTTTCTCGACCGAGCGCTCGATGCGCATCTGGCTCGATCCCGACAAGATGCGTGGTCTCAACCTGACCACGGGCGATATCAACACCGCCATTCAGGCGCAGAACGCGCAGATTGCCGCAGGCAGCATCGGCGCCCAGCCCAATCCCATCGCGCAGCAGATCAGCGCGCCGGTCGTCGTCAAGGGACAGCTTTCATCCCCGGAAGAGTTCGGCTCGATCGTGCTTCGCGCCAATCCCGACGGTTCTGCCGTGCGTCTGCGCGACGTGGCGCGGATCGAGATCGGCGGTCAGAGCTATTCGACATCGACACGCCTCAACGGCAAACCATCGGCCGCCATCGCGGTCCAGCTGACGCCGACAGGAAACGCGCTGAACACGGCAAACGCCGTCAAGGCACGCATGGACGACCTTTCCCGCTTCTTCCCCGCCGGGATCGAATACAGCATTCCCTACAACACCGCGCCCTTCGTCGAGGTTTCGATCGAAAAGGTGCTGCACACGCTGCTTGAAGCCGTCGCGCTGGTGTTTCTCGTGATGTTCCTGTTCCTGCAGAACATCCGCTACACGATCATTCCGACGCTCGTCGTTCCCGTCGCCCTTCTCGGCACGTGTGCTGCCATGTATGCGATGGGCTTTTCCATCAACGTGCTCACCATGTTCGGGATGGTTCTTGCGATCGGTATTCTCGTCGATGACGCGATCATCGTAGTCGAGAACGTCGAGCGCATCATGTCGGAAGAGGGGCTGACGCCCAAGGAAGCCACGCGCAAGGCGATGAAGCAGATCACCGGCGCCATCATCGGCATCACGCTGGTGTTGTCGGCCGTCTTCATTCCCATGGCCTTTTTCCCGGGCGCCGTCGGCGTCATCTATCAGCAGTTCAGCCTGACCATGGTGGTGTCGATCCTGTTCTCGGCCATCCTGGCCCTGTCGCTGACGCCGGCACTCTGCGCCAGCTTCCTGAAGCAGGTTCCCAAGGGCCATCATCACGCCAAGCGCGGCTTCTTCGGCCTCTTCAACCGCGGTTTCGACAAGGCATCGCATCGCTATAGCGGCTGGGTCTCCGGGATCATCCGGCGCACCGGCCGCGTCATGCTGATCTATGTTCTGGTGGTCGGCGGCCTTGCCTATCTGTTCGTGAAGCTTCCTTCCTCCTTCCTTCCGGATGAGGACCAGGGCTTCGTCATCGTCAGCATGCAGCTTCCAGCCGAAGCGACTGCGAACCGCACCAACGAGGTGATCGAGCAGGTCGAAGGCATTTTCGGCCAGGAAAAGGCCGTCGAGCGCATCATCGCCATCAACGGCTTTTCTTTCTCCGGCGCCGGGCAGAACGCCGGTCTGGCCTTCGTGACGCTCAAGGACTGGTCCGAACGCGGACCCGAGGATGCGGCGAGTGCAATCGCCGGCCGCGCGACCGGAGCCATGTCGCAGATCAAGGACGCCATCAGCTTTGCGCTGTCGCCGCCGCCGATCCAGGGCCTGGGCACGACCAACGGTTTCTCGTTCCGCCTGCAGGACCGCGGCGGGCAAGGGGAAAAGGCGCTGGCGGCCGCGCGTGACCAGTTGCTTGGCCTTGCCGCACAAAGCCCTGTTCTTGACGGCGTGCGTGTCGAAGGCCTTCCGGACGCGGCCCAGATCAACCTCGTCATCGATCGTGAAAAGGCCAACACCTTCGGCGTGGCATTCGCCGATATCAACTCGACGATCTCGACGCAGCTCGGGTCGTCCTATGTCAACGACTTCCCCAATGCCGGCCGGTTGCAGCGTGTGACGGTGCAGGCGGACGAAACCCGGCGTATGGCGCCGAACGATCTTCTGGCGCTCAATGTGCGCAACTCGAATGGCGGCATGGTGCCGCTTTCCGCCTTCGCGACGATCGATTGGGAAATGGGCGCCGCCCAGACTGTCGGCTATAATGGCTATTCCTCCATCCGCATTAGCGGTCAGGCAAAGCCCGGTTACTCGTCGGGCGATGCGATCTCCGAAATGGAGCGGCTCGCCGGGCAGCTGCCGCAGGGCTTTGCCTATGAATGGACGGGCCAGTCGCTTGAGGAAATCAACTCCGGCTCGCAGGCGCCGATCCTGATCGGTCTCTCCTGCCTGCTGATCTTCCTCTGCCTCGCGGCGCTTTACGAAAGCTGGTCGATTCCGATCTCGGTCATGATGGTGGTGCCGCTCGGTGTCATCGGGGCAGTGCTTGCGGTGACCATGCGCGACATGCCGAACGACGTTTACTTCAAGGTTGGCCTGATCGCGATCATCGGCCTCTCCGCCAAGAACGCGATCCTGATTATCGAGTTCGCCAAGGAACAGATGGAGGCCGGAAAACCGTTGATGGACGCCATCATCGAGGCGTCGCACCTGCGCTTCCGGCCGATCCTGATGACCTCGCTCGCCTTCACCCTCGGCGTGCTGCCGCTGGCGATCGCCACGGGCGCAAGTTCGGGCAGCCAGCGGGCGATCGGCACCGGCGTCATGGGCGGCATGATCTCGGCGACGGTTCTGGCGATCTTCTTCGTGCCGGTCTTCTTCGTGTTCATCATGAAGCTGTTCGGGCGAACGAAGCTCAAGCCTGTCGGCGCGGAAACGGTGGTCACGCCGGGCGAATGATGGAATCGGCCCGCCGACAGGCGGGCCCTTTCCCTTGAAGGGGCAAACCATGCGCAGAACCAAGGCCGAGGCGGAGGAAACCCGCAACAGCATCATCAGCGCGGCGGAGTTGGTGTTCTTTGAGAAGGGCGTCTCGAACGCAACGCTAGAGGATGTCGCCAAGGCGGCCGGCGTGACGCGCGGCGCCATCTACTGGCATTTCTCCAACAAGACCGACCTCTTCCTCGAACTCTACAATTCCGTGCCAATGCCGCAGGAGGATATGATCGCCCGCGAGATTGAAGAGCCCGGATCCGATGTGCTCTGTTACATCGAGAAGGCGGCGGGCGACTGGCTGGACGAAATGGCCGGGGACGAACATCGCCAGCGGATCCTGACCATTCTCCTGCGTTGCGCCTATAGCGAGGATCTCCTGCCGGTTCTCCAAAGACAGCAGGAGGTCGACGACAGGCACGTTGCCTTGCTCGAAAACGCCTTCGCCAAGGCAAGGAGCGAGGGTTATCTCAATGCAAACTGGACGCCGCAATCGGCGACCAAGGCGCTGTGGTGGATGATGGGGGGCCTGTGCAGCGATTGGCTTCTGTTCGGCCGCCGTTTCGATCTGGTCGCCGAAGGCAAGGAAGCGCTGAGGCGCTTGTTCGGCGGCTTCCGGCAGGTTGCTGCTGCCATCGACATGCCCGCGGCCTGCTGACGCGGTTCTGCCTCGTCGTCGCAGAACCGCACGCTGGCCTGAGGCAGCATCGTCATGGGGGTATAGAATCTGAGATTCCGGCTCAGGCCGCCGTCGATTTGAATTTGCTCATCAGATAGGGGCCGGAAAGTACCGGTCCGTATTTTGCCGTTTCGCCTTTGCCAAGGCAGGCTTCGAGCACGTTGATCTCCGCGTCCCAATTGGGTTGATGAAAGAAGGCGAGTGACTGCCGTCGCGCCATGCCGCCTTCCTGCGGGGATGGATTGACGACGCGATGCAGGGTCGAAACCCAGCGATCATTGGTCCAGCGCGCCATCAGGTCGCCGATATTGATGATGAAGGCGCCGGGAATAGGCGGCACCGGCGTCCATTGCCCGTCCGGCGTGATGATTTCCAGACCCTTCGAGCCTTCCTGCGGCAGGAGGATCGTCAGGCTGCCGTAGTCCGTATGAGCACCGGCGCGCAATTGTCCGGGCTTGGGCGGCACATGCTGTTCCGGATAGTTGAGCGCACGCAGCGCGCTGATCGGGGCATCGATGAAACGCTCGAAATAAGGTTCCGGCAGATCGAGCGCCACGGCAAAGAGCCGCATGATGCGGGCGGCAAGGTCTTCGAGCGATGCGTAATAGGCTTTCCAGGCCTCGACGAAACCGTCCGGTCTGTCCGGCCAGATGGTTGGCGCATAGCAGAAGGCAAGCGCTTCCGGATCGGTGATGGAGGCCGGTTGCCTCAGCGGCCCGCCGTTGAAGCTTTCCTTGAGGTCCGGCGGACTATCGATCTCGCGCGACTTCGCCAATGCTTCCAGTTCGGGGCCGAGATAGCCGTAGGGATAGCCCTTGTAGGGCGCCCGGGCGGTTTGCTTCTCTTCGGGCGGCAAATCGAAAAATGCGCGTGCCTTGCTCCAGACGGCATCGATGATTGCCTGTGGCACGCCGTGATTGCTGATCGCCAGAAAGCCGGTGGTCCGGCAGATGGCATCGACTTGCCTGCCCAGCGTCTGCTTCCCGGCGTCATCCGCTTTTTCAAAGGCGCTGAGATCGAAGACGGGAAATTGCGGCTGCGGCATGCGATGGCTCCAAGTCAGATCTATGATCTCCATCATGCAGCCGGAAAGCCGCGACGCAAGTCGCGGCTTCTCGCCCTCAGTGCGCCTCGTCCCAGTTGTGGGCGGCGCGGGCATCGACCCTCAGCGGCACCTTCATGTCGAGCGCTGGCATCGCCGCGTTCTCCATCACCGAGACGACCAGCGGAATGGTACGCTCGACATCGGCGTCCTCGACCTCGAAGATCAGTTCGTCATGCACCTGCAGCAGCATGCGGGCACGCTGAGAAAGCCCCGCCTGTTCCAGCGCCGGCTCCATCTTGATCATGGCCCGGCGGATGATGTCGGCGGCAGAGCCCTGGATCGGCGCGTTGATCGCTGCGCGCTCGTTGAAGGCGCGGTGCGAGGGGTTGGACGAGCGGATATCCGGATAATGCGCCCGGCGGCCGAAGATGGTTTCGACATAGCCGTTCTCGCGGGCAAAGGCTTTCGTGCTTTCCATGTAGTCGCGGATGCCCGGAAAGCGTTCGAAATATTTCTTGATGTAGTCGCCGGCTTCCGAACGTTCGATCGACAGCTGGTTGGCAAGGCCGAACGCGGAAATACCGTAGATGATGCCGAAGTTGATCGCCTTGGCGCGGCGTCGGATTTCGCTCGGCATGCCCTCGACAGGCACGCCGAACATTTCCGACGCGGTCATTGCATGAATATCGATGCCGTCGGAAAAAGCCTGCTTCAGCTGCGGGATTTCCGCCACATGGGCAAGCACGCGCAGCTCGATCTGGCTGTAGTCGGCGGAAACCAGCTTGTGCCCCGGCGTCGAGATGAAAGCCGTACGGATCTTGCGGCCTTCGGCGGTGCGGACCGGAATATTCTGCAGGTTCGGCTCGGACGAGGAGAGGCGGCCGGTGGTGGTCGAGGCCAGCGCATAGGACGTGTGTACACGCTTCGTCTCGGGGTGGACGAATCCCGGAAGCGCGTCGGTATAGGTGGATTTGAGCTTGGTCAGCTGCCGCCAGTCGACGATCTTGCGCGGCAGCTCGTGACCTTCCGCCGCGAGGTCCTCCAGCACCTGGGCCGAGGTCGACCATTGGCCGGTTTTGGTCTTGGCGCCGCCGGGAAGCCCGAGGCGGCCGAACAGGATGTCGCCCAGCTGCTTCGGCGAGCCGATGTTGAAGCTCTCGCCGACCAGCGCATAGATTTCATGCTCGTAGCTGGCCGCACCCTGCGCCAGCTCGCCCGACAGTCGTGACAGGATCTGCCGGTCGATGGTGATGCCGCGCTCTTCCATACGCGCCAGCACCGGCACCAACGGACGCTCGAGACGCTCGTAAACCGCATTGAGGTTCTTGGCCGCAAGGCGGGGTTTCAAAACCTGCCACAGCCGCAGCGTCACGTCGGCATCCTCGGCCGCATAGGCAGTTGCCTTGTCGATGTCGACATAGTCGAAGGTGACGGAGGACTTGCCGCTGCCGGCGACATCCTTATAGGGGATCGGCTGATGGCCGAGCCATTTTTCCGACAGCGCATCCATCCCGTGCGTGCCGGCGCCGGCATCGACCACGTAGGACATCAGCATCGTATCGTCGAAGCTGACGATACTGATGCCGTGACGCTTCATCACCAGATAATCGTATTTGAGATTCTGTGCCACCTTGAGGACGGATGGATCCTCCAGCAGGTCCTTGAGTCGCTCCAGTGCTGCCGCAACGGGGATCTGGTTTTCCGCCAGTTTTACTCCGTCGCTGAACAGATCGTTGCCGCCGGTCTTGTGGATCAGCGGCACATAGGCGGCGCGGATATCACTGCCGGAAGGGCTCTTGCTGTTGTCGGCGATGGCCAGCGAGAAGCCGACGAGTTCCGCCTGCATCGCATCGAGCGATGTCGTCTCGGTATCGAAGGCGACAAGCCCGGTTTCGCGTGCGGCGGCAATCCAGGCGTCAAGTGTCGCGAGATCGCGGATCGCCACATAGGCGCTCCGGTCGATCTTTGCTGTCGCGAACAGTTCGGCGCGGGACTGCGCGAGGCTCTGTGGTGTTGCAGCCGGCGGGCCACCGTCCGGGATACTCGCAAGAGAAGCCGCAGCTTCCGCTGCACTGCCAAGCTCCGGTGATTTTGCAGAGGACAACGCGGACGGCGGTGACAGCGAGGAAGGCTCGCCCTTGTCGAGATCCGGCCCATGCGCCTGGGCGCCCCATTCGACGGGAACGGTCGCGGCATCCACCGCATCCGCGTCCGTCTCGGTCGCTGCGGCGACGCGGCGGGTCAGCGTGGTAAATTCCATCGTCTTGAGGAAGGCGACGAGCTTCGGGCCATCCTGCGCATGCAGCTCGAAATCATCGAGCGGAACGTCGATCGGCGTATCGGTCTTCAGCGTCACTAGCTGGCGTGACAGTCGGGCCAGCTCGGTATTGGCGATGATGTTTTCACGGCGCTTCTGCTGCTTGATCTCGCCGGCGCGGGAAAGCAGCGTGTCGAGATCGCCAAATTCTTCGAGCAATTGGGCTGCCGTCTTCGGGCCGATGCCGGGAATGCCGGGAACATTATCGGTGCTGTCACCCGTCATCGCCTGCAGGTCGATCATCTTTTCCGGCGGCACGCCCCATTTCTCGATCACTTCCGGGATCGAGATCTGCTTGTCTTTCATGCTGTCGTACATCGACACGTTTGCGGTGACGAGCTGCATCAGGTCCTTGTCGGACGATATGATCGTCACATCAGCGCCTGTTGCCTCTGCCATCCGCGCATAGGTCGCGATCAGGTCGTCGGCCTCGAAACCTTCCTTCTCGATGCAGGGCAGGTTGAAGGCGCGGGTTGCATGCCGGATCAGTCCGAATTGCGGGATCAGGTCTTCCGGCGGCGCCGTACGGTTCGCCTTGTACTGATCGTAAAGTTCGTTGCGGAAGGTTTTCGAGGAATAGTCGAAAATGACCGCGAAATGGGTCGGCGTCACTCCGACGGACGTGTCGCGCGCATCGGTCAAAAGCTTCCACAGCATGTTGCAGAAGCCGGAGACGGCGTTGACCGGCAGGCCATCCGATTTGCGGTTGAGCGGCGGGATGGCGTGGAACGCCCGGAAAATGAATCCGGAGCCGTCGACGAGGAAGAGATGATCACCTTTTTTCATGGCGACAAGGGATAGCGCGGGCCGCGATGGGCGTCCATATTTCATTCCGGGCCTCGGATATATTTATCCGAAACAGAAAACTGAGGGCCCTCACGGAAACGTTACCAATTTGTAATGCGACAGCGGTCTGCGAGTCCCTTGAAAAGCCACATTTGCCACCACAAATCATAACCAACGGCGCCTGAACACGCCGTCATCTGGTTAAAGGCCTGTCCCCCGCCGACGCCAGATGTAAGGACAAAGGCCTATCCCCCCTCTCCGGGCCTTTGTCCAAATTCTAACAAGAACCGCCGTGGCCCCGCCTCCGCCACGGCGGTTTTTGTTTGCCCATTTCCAAGTTTCATTTGAGCGCTAAATACAGCGGTGCAGGGTCCATCGCCTGCAATGCAACTTGTATTCCAGCTTGGTGAGAGGTACCCATATCCATGGCCTTCGACCGTATGGATTCTGCGACATACCTGGCTAGCCTTCTGGCGAAAAGTTTCTCCCGCGCCTTGCAGGAGAGAGGCCAGAAACTCGGCTTCGCGCCCGGTCAGTTTCCGGTGCTCCTGGAGTTGTGGAGCGAAGAGGGGCTGACCCAGAAGCAGCTGCTTGACCGCCTCGACATCGAGCAGGCGACGATGGCCAACACTTTGGCGCGGATGGAACGGGACGGACTGATCGCCCGGAAAAAACACCCGACCGACAAGCGCGCCCAGCAGATTTTCCTGACCGCCAAGGCAAGGGGGATGGAAGCTGAGGCGAAGGAAGCGGCGCTTGCCGCGGATCAGTCGCTTTTTTCCGGTTTTCGCCATTTCGAGCGCGAGTTGTTGCTCGAATATATGCGCATGGCGATCGCAAATAGCGCACGGAACTGACGGCTTCCGGTCTCGGCAATCGCATCTGATCGATCAATCAAAAGATTTCGCTTAAAGCCGCCGCGATCTTTGTCTAGAGCCTTTCAGAGTTAAATTGAAGCGTTCTGCAGGAGCAGGTTTTCGTCAGGGCAGAGGCGATTGGCGAAGGGCATACCCCGCGGTACGTCCGAGCCGATCGCCTCTGATCCTGGCGGAAAGATGCCCTGCCCTTCGGGTTGGCTGAAACGGGCCGCCTGATCGACCGGCCGGCTTGGCCGTAGGGCATAGCTACGCCGCGCGCCGGCCGGTCGACCATCCGACTCCGTTTGAGCCAACAGAACACTTCAATTTAACTCTGAAAGGCTCTAGGTTCCGCCCCGACAAAGAAGGATTCGGACATGACAGACACGGCCAGCATTCTCACCCGCGCGGACGACAATCTTCCAAAAAGCCTCGACAGGCTTTTCGATCTGGTGCGGATCCAGTCTATCTCCACCGATCCTGCCTACAAGGCGGAATGCCGCAAGGCGGCGGAATGGCTGGTTGCCGAATTGACGAGCCTGGGTTTTCAAGCCTCGGTGCGCGACACGCCCGGTCATCCGATGGTCGTTGCACATCATGCAGCCGGCAAGGCGAATGCGCCGCATGTGCTTTTCTACGGCCATTACGACGTCCAGCCGGTCGATCCGCTCAATCTCTGGGACACCGCGCCTTTTGAGCCGTCGATCAAGGAGCTCGACAGTGGTCGAAAGGTGATCACCGGACGCGGAACCGCCGATGACAAGGGCCAGTTGATGACCTTCGTCGAAGCTTGCCGCGCGTTCAAGGACGTCAACGGCGCGCTGCCCTGCGAAGTGACCATCCTGTTCGAAGGCGAAGAGGAATCCGGTTCGCCGTCGCTGAAACCGTTCCTGGAGGCCAACGCCGCCGAGCTGAAAGCCGACTATGCGCTCGTCTGCGATACCAGTATGTGGGATCGTGATACGCCGGCAATTTCCGCCGGTCTGCGTGGCCTGGTGGGCGAGGAAATCGTCATCACCGGTGCCGACCGCGATCTGCATTCGGGTTATTTCGGCGGTGCCGCGGCCAACCCGATCCATATCCTGAGCACTATCCTTGCCGGCCTTCACGACGACACCGGCCGCGTCACGCTCGACGGCTTCTACGACGGCGTCGAGGAGACGCCGTCACAGATCAAGGCGGCCTGGGAAACGCTCGGCATGACGACAGAGAAGTTCCTCGGCGAGATCGGTCTTTCCATTCCTTCGGGCGAAAAGGGCCGCTCGGTCATGGAGCTGACCTGGGCGCGTCCGACCGCCGAAGTGAACGGCATCTGGGGCGGCTACACCGGCGAAGGCTTCAAGACCGTCATTGCGGCACAGGCCTCCGCCAAGGTTTCCTTCCGCCTCGTCGGCGCGCAAAATCCCGACAAAATCCGGGCCGCCTTCCGCGCCTATGTCGCCTCGAAAATCCCCACCGATTGCTCGGTCGAATTCCATATGCATGGTGGTGGTCCGGCGATCCAGCTTCCCTATGATTCAAGTCTGCTCAATATCGCGAAATCGGCCCTGTCAGACGAATGGCCGAAGCCGGCCGTTGTCATCGGCATGGGCGGCTCGATTCCGATCGTCGGGGATTTCCAGAAGATGCTTGGTATGGAATCCCTTCTGGTCGGTTTTGGCCTGTCGGACGACCGTATCCATTCGCCGAACGAGAAATACGAGCTGCAGTCCTTCCATAAAGGTATCCGTTCCTGGATCCGTATTCTCGACGCACTTGCCGCTTGAGGGCAATCGTTAACGGTTAGCACCCTTGACCGGACCGGTCGGGGGTGGTCTCATCATCCTGATGACGTTTTGCCAGCTACAGACTTTAAGAATAATTGCCTCATGAAAACGGTACGCAAATTCGCTTGGCCGGTCGTTGGGCTGGCCGCGATCCTGTTTTCGCTCTATGGCCTCTATCATGAGCTGCACGGCCTCTCGGCCGATGATTTTCTGACGAGCCTGCAAGCCGTATCGCTGAAGAGCTGGATACTGGCCGGCGGTGCGACGCTCGCAGCCTATGCAGCGCTTGCCGCCTACGATCACTTGGCCCTGGAGCATCTCGGCCACAAGATCTCGCTCTGGTTCATCACCGTCTGTTCCTTCACGGCCTATGCCCTGTCGCATACGGTGGGGGCATCGGTTTTTTCCGGCGCCGTCGTGCGCTATCGCGCCTATGGATCGAAAGGCCTGTCCGCCGGGGAAACCGGCATTCTCGTCGCCTTCTGTTCCTTCACGTTTCTCCTGGGCACGCTGATGCTTTTCGCCATCGTGCTTCTGGTCGAGCCGGAAATCACGGCCCGCTTTGCCACTTTCCTGCCGATCGGCGCGTCCATCTCCACCGGGCTGATCATTCTTGCGCTGATCGCGCTCTATGTCGTTGGCAGCCTGGTCGGTTTCCGGCCGCTGCAAACCCGCTGGTTCCGGCTGGAATATCCCAAACCATCGCTGGCGCTCCGGCAGTTGCTGATCGCGCCCGTCGAGCTGATCGCCGCCGCCGCGATCATCTATTTCGCCCTGCCGGAAGCGGGAAATCCCGGCTATATGGTCATTCTCGGGGTATTTCTCGCCTCATTCTCCGCAGCGCTACTGTCGCACGCGCCGGGTGGGCTCGGTGTGCTCGAACTGGTTTTCATCGCCGCCCTGCCGGAAATGAACCCGGCCGGTGTTCTGGCCGGACTTGCGATTTTTCGTCTGTTCTATCTCATCGTCCCATTTCTCATTGCGCTCGCCGTCGTTGTGATTTTCGAACGCGGGCAGTTCCTTGCGGGGCGTAAAGCAGAGGCTGGTAGAGACAACGGCGGGTAGCTGGTTTCTAGGACGGGGAATGGCAGACTTTCGGAAGCGCCTGTTCCAGCGGCCCCTTGACCTCTTCCAGTTCGGCGCTCTCGATATGCAAGGGCGTGAACGGCGGCTCCTGGATGGCGGCGTTGACGATGCGGGCGATGTAGCAGCCGGCAAAGACGCGCTCCTTGCCACCCTTCTCCGTCGATTTCACCGCAACCGGCACCGGTGCATAGATGCTTCCCGCCGCCCCTTCCGTCGTCACCATGCCGGTGATGACCTGAACGTCCACGGTCTTCGCATAGCCCTCTACGAAGGACCGATAGTCGCTTGGCGGCTTCTCTTCGCTGAAATAGCTGTAGGCGCGCGCATATTCCTGGCGGTTGATGGCGTTGTAGAGCGAGCGGATAAGCGCCGCGCCATCGGAGCGGTCATCGACATAGGCCTGATCCTGCGCCGCCGCCGCAAGGCAGGAGCCGGTCACGACCGCGGCGGTCAGAAGTGAAGTGAGGATGGCTCTCATGCATATTGCTCCCGTTGTTCGGGAGAGAGTTCAATGTGGATGAGGCGATTTGAAGATGCCAGCGGCTTTATCTGAACAAAAGCGACGCAAGCTGCTCAGGAGCAGACGGCGGGATAGTCCAAAAAAAAACAAAAAGGCCGGGAAAACCCGACCTTTCACAACGCGCTTCGACACTCCTGCCAGTACATCCGTGGTCAACCGCGGAAGCGCATTTCTCCGGCGCGGATTATCGCGCCAGATTTGGTATTAAGCAGCCTGCAGGTTGTCAGCAGACATCTTGCCGGACTTGCGGTCCTTGACGAGCTCGAAGCTGATCTTCTGGCCGTCATTGAGGCCACGCATGCCAGCGCGCTCAACAGCAGAAACGTGTACGAATACGTCCTGGCTGCCGTCGTCAGGCTGAATGAAGCCGAAGCCCTTTGTGGAGTTAAACCATTTTACTGTGCCAGTGGCCATAACGATCCCTTTCTCTAGCAAATTATGTTGAACCATCCCGTAACGTCACGGAAAAGCTTTTGTTCGAATCTGAAGGAAAGTTCGTCCGATTGCGCACAAAGTCGCAAAAACCAAAGTCATCTAACAAATATCGATCAAGGCTCAGATAGGTTACCGAGCCCAGACAGTCAAGTTTTATTATTTTTATTTTGCCTGTGTCATTGTTTTCATTCATTTTTATAGGCCTTCTGGCGAAGATTTTCGGCGTTTATTTTCGCTCGCCAGGGGTGAGCGCTGCCGCGCTATTTTGATAGCTGCGGGGAAAGATCACCGTTTTTATACCCACGGAATTGATTTTTTCCTTGTCCGCATCATGTTCCTGATACCGGCCGGTCCAGAGGCCGATTGATTGGAGGAATGACAATGTCGAAATTGGTGATTGCAGCTGTCTGCCTCTCCCTGTTTGCCCTTGCGGGATGCAGCAACACCGTGCGCGGCATGAAACGGGATGGCGTGCAAACCAGCAATGCGCTGGACAACGCAACACACCGCATCGCGGCAGCCAACACAAACTGACCGGCCGCAAAGGCTTTTGCCAAAATCAACGCCTTGCAGGCGTCCGCACGATTCTACCGTCCTGACTGCGCAACAGTTGCCGGATACGTTGCAACCGCAACGCGATTGAAAGCGTGCAACTTTATGAAAATCTGAATTTAACTCCCCCTTAAATCGCCGCATTTACACTGCATCGCACTGCGAAATCGGCGTTGCGGCATATGTGTCCGCCTGCTCTCCGAAACGCCCACCTGGAGCAAACCTACCCCGACATGGCAGGAAATCGCACATCACGGCAGAGAATAGAGCCTTCCTTCGAGGGTGGACGCGGACGTGATGACAGCGATCTGCGCATGGATGCGGGCGAGCGTGTCAGCGGTGGGGGCAGGAAGTCCGGCGGCGCCAAGTCTGTAGCGAAAAAGGCTCGATCCAGGAAGGGCGCCGGACGGGGTGGTTCGCACGGCGGCGGCCTCACCGGCATGATCCGGTCGATGGTCTACTGGTGCGCCGTTCTTGGCATCTGGAGTGCCATCGGTATTGGCGGGCTTGTCCTTTATTATGGCGCGCGCATGCCGAGCGCCACCAGCTGGGCCATTCCCGACCGGCCGCCGAATGTCAAAATCCTTGCCGTGAACGGCGATATCGTCGCGAATCGCGGTACGACCGGGGGCGAGGCCCTGTCGCTTCAGGAAATGTCGCCTTATATCCCGCAGGCCGTCATCGCCATCGAGGATCGCCGGTTTTATTCGCATTTCGGCGTCGATCCGCTTGGTCTGGCGCGTGCGATGCTCACCAACATCACCACCGGGCGCATGGTGCAGGGCGGTTCGACGCTGACCCAGCAGCTGGCCAAGAACCTTTTCCTCTCGCCCGAGCGCACGCTCGAGCGTAAGGTGCAGGAAGTGCTGCTCGCCGTCTGGCTGGAACAGAAATACACCAAGGACCAGATCCTTGCGATGTATCTGAACCGGGTGTTCTTTGGCTCGAACGCCTATGGCGTCGAGGCGGCTTCGCGGCGCTATTTCAACAAATCGGCTCGCGACGTGAACCTCGGCGAGGCGGCTCTTCTGGCAGGCCTTCTGAAAGCGCCGTCGCGCCTGTCGCCGGCGCGTGATCCGAAGGCTGCCGAAGAACGGGCACAGGTCGTGCTTGGCGCCATGCGTGAAGAAGGCTTCATCACTGACAGCGAAATCAAGACGGCCATGTCGCAGCCGCCGACCAAGGCGAAGAGCTTCTGGTCCGGTGCGCAATATTATGTCGCCGATATGGTCATGGACCAGCTGCCGGGCATGGTCGGCGACATCAAGCAGGACCTGATCGTCGATACGACGCTCGACCTCGATCTTGAAAAGAAGGCCGAGAAAACGCTGGCCGCGAGCCTTGATGAATCCGGGCAGAAGCTCAACGTCAGCCAGTCGGCACTCGTATCGATCGACGGCACCGGCGCCATTCGCGCTTTGGTTGGAGGACGGGATTATGCCGACAGCCAATTCGACCGTGCGGTCAAGGCGAAGCGCCAGCCGGGTTCGGCCTTCAAGCCCTTCGTCTATGCCGCTGCCATGGAAATCGGCCGCACGCCGATGTCGATCCGCAACGACGCACCGGTCCGGATCGGCAACTGGACGCCGGAAAATTACGATGAAAAATATCGCGGCGAGGTGTCGCTTGCCAATGCGTTTGCCAATTCGCTGAATACCATCGCGGCTCAGCTCGTGATGGAGGTCGGACCGCAGAACGTCATAAAGCTTGCCCACAGGCTCGGCATCGAATCCGAATTGCAGTCCAATGCCTCGATCGCTCTCGGCACCTCCGAGGTCAGCCTCGTCGAGCTGACGTCGGCCTACGCGCCGTTCATGAACGGCGGCTTCAAGGCGACGCCGCATGTCATCCGGCGGATTTCGACGGCCGACGGCACGGTTCTTTATGAAAATACCTATGACAATCCGCCGCGTGTGCTTGATCCAGCCGTCGTCAGCGAGATGAACCAGATGATGGTCGGCGTGATCGAGCACGGCACCGGCAAGGCCGCCCGGTTGAAGGGCTGGCAGGCGGCGGGCAAGTCGGGCACGACGCAATCCTTCCGCGATGCGCTGTTCGTCGGCTTTACCAGCAATCTGACCACTGGTATCTGGTTCGGTAACGATGACGGCAAGTCGATGAAGAAGGTCACCGGCGGCGGTCTCCCGGCCAAGGCCTGGCACGACTACATGACTGCCGCGCACGAAGGCCTGTCGCCGTCGCCGATCTTCGGCACGACGGGTATTCAGCCGACATTCGACGACAATCAGGCCGCGCCGGACAGCGTCGGCGACGTCATTTCCGGTACCTTCGGCAACGAGGCGACCGACGCATTCCCGCAGGCACCTGTTGCAGATGGTCGGATGGCGGCGGATCAAGACACGCAGCTGCCGGCGGACGCCGCCAATTCCGGCCTCCGGCCTCCGGCCGATGTCGGCGAGACCACCGGTGCGACCCGCCGCACGACCCTGTTCGATATCCTGACCGGTGGTTGAACCGCCGCGCTGACTTGATCTACCCCCAAGCGATAGTGACGTTGGACGGCTCGATCGGGTGATCCATCCACACCCGGATACGCGTTTCCGTGGATGGCACGTGCGCAATGGCGAATTGAGGGTTATTCGCATCAAACAGAATAATCTCGTTGTTGGGGGTATTCAGAATGCCGTCGAAATCCGGCTGTCTTGCCTCATTGATCTCGGAGGCTGGTCCGAACGTCACATGCGTGTTGCCGTCGCTCCAGTAATAGGCTGGAATGAGAATGCAATCCTTCGAGGAGAGCACGCCTCTTCGATCCATATGTGTTGGAATTCTGACATTCCGACGGCCCGCAGCATAGAAGCTTACATATTCCGGGGCTATGGACATCCGCTGCACGGTCATAATGTCAAAACCTTCTATTCGATAAAAGTCCGCCTTGCGATTGACTACATGACCAGCAGTGTGGGTAGATTCGACTTGGTTTGCCCACCGATTTTGGAACCTGATGGTCACCCACGAACTGCCCCCTTGGCGTTCCCGGCACCTTTGTACCACACCAATGGCATCCGTAGGTACGGCCGATGCGATCGATTTCCGCCTGTTCCGCCCTGGTCAGCCGCCTGTTGGTTCTTGGAGCGGTAATCCATTCCTTTGCATAAGGTCCGATGCCGGTCCGCGGCAGCCTCAACTGGAGCGCGCGAAGCATCGCCTCCTGCGCCACAGATTCATTGGCGCGTATCAGCCCCTCGACCGTCTCGTAGGCTTGCGGGGTCGGCCTCCAGTTCGGATCACGTCTGTGAACGGCGCGCAGCGCCTCCTGCATCCGTCCGATACTGACCGCCAGCCGCGCCTCCTGCGCGGGCGTGACGGGCTGCCATCGTCCAAGGATGCGGACCTGCCCCCCGCCGCGCGGCCCTCGACGGCTGACGCGGATCGGCCGGCTTTCCGAACCGTCTCCGACCCATTGCCCGCCGTCGGGACTGCCTGCCGGGACGCGCGGCTGCTCGGGGCGAAAACCGGCCTTCCATTCTAGGCATAAAGCCAGCGCTCGAATCTCGACGGCCATCGCCGCCTGTCGGTAGCTCAGTTGTGGCAGGCTCAGGTCTGCCGGGTCTGTCGCAATCATTGGCCACGCCATCCGCTTTCCGTTCGGTCGGGCAATTCTGCGCGCGGCAGCGATGACGGGGATAAATTCAGGCTGGAAAAAAACCGGCGAAACATTTATCTTCCGGTCAACCCAATGAAAATGCGATGATTTTCGCGCAGCAGACGATCACGTCGACAACGCCATGTCTGCTGGACGTTCCCGCTGTTCTGGACTGAGAACCGCAATCGCCTTCAAGAGAGGATTGCTGATTACGGTAACGACGCACGATGCTTAGTCATAATAGTCGTTGATTTCCTCGGCTTCGTGGCGTTGTCATGCCTTGCAGTCGGAAACGCTGCTCCTTATATACGCCCCATCACCGTGGCTACCGCTGCGAATATTCCACAGACCATCCCGTTAGGGACTGTCCCATGAATGCCTGACCGGGTTCTGACAGTCCGCTGCAAGGAGAGAACGACATGGCTAAAGTAATCGGTATCGATTTGGGAACGACCAACTCCTGCGTCTCCGTCATGGACGGCAAGGACGCGAAGGTCATTGAAAATGCTGAGGGTGCGCGCACGACGCCTTCGATCGTTGCATTCAACGACGACGGCGAGCGCTTGACCGGCCAGCCGGCCAAGCGTCAGGCCGTCACCAATCCGGAAAACACCCTGTTTGCGGTCAAGCGCCTGATCGGCCGCCGCTACGACGACAAGTTCGTCGAAAAGGACAAGGCTCTCGTTCCCTACAAGATCGTCAAGGGCGACAATGGCGACGCATGGGTCGAAGCGCAGGGCAAGGGTTATTCCCCGTCGCAGATCTCCGCCATGATCCTTCAGAAGATGAAGGAAACCGCCGAATCCTATCTCGGTGAAAAGGTCACTCAGGCCGTCATCACCGTTCCCGCCTACTTCAACGACGCGCAGCGCCAGGCAACCAAGGATGCCGGCCGTATTGCCGGTCTCGAAGTCCTGCGCATCATCAACGAGCCGACTGCTGCGGCACTCGCTTACGGTCTCGACAAGAAGGACGGCAAGACCATCGCCGTCTACGACTTGGGTGGCGGTACCTTCGATATTTCGGTTCTTGAAATTGGCGATGGCGTCTTCGAAGTGAAGTCGACCAACGGCGACACCTTCCTCGGCGGTGAAGACTTCGACATGCGTCTTGTCGAATATCTCGCAGGCGAGTTCAAGAAGGACCAGGGCATCGACCTGAAGAACGATAAGCTGGCTCTGCAGCGCCTCAAGGAAGCCGCGGAAAAGGCGAAGATCGAGTTGTCGTCCTCGCAGCAGACCGAAATCAACCTGCCGTTCATCACGGCGGACGCGACCGGTCCGAAGCACCTGACGATGAAGCTGTCGCGCGCCAAGTTTGAAAGCCTGGTCGACGATCTCGTCCAGCGCACCGTTGCGCCGTGCAAGGCAGCCCTCAAGGATGCCGGCGTCACCGCGGCCGAGATCGACGAAGTCGTTCTGGTCGGCGGTATGAGCCGCATGCCGAAGGTACAGGAAGTCGTCAAGCAGCTGTTCGGCAAAGAGCCGCACAAGGGCGTCAACCCGGATGAAGTCGTCGCCATGGGCGCCGCCATTCAGGCCGGCGTTCTGCAGGGCGACGTCAAGGACGTTCTGCTCCTCGACGTGACCCCGTTGTCGCTCGGCATCGAAACGCTGGGTGGCGTCTTCACCCGTCTGATCGAGCGCAACACGACGATCCCGACGAAGAAGTCGCAGACTTTCTCGACGGCCGAAGACAGCCAGAACGCCGTGACCATCCGCGTATCGCAGGGCGAGCGTGAAATGGCCCAGGACAACAAGCTGCTCGGCCAGTTCGACCTGGTCGGCATTCCGCCGGCACCGCGCGGTGTTCCGCAGATCGAAGTCACCTTCGATATCGATGCCAACGGCATTGTCCAGGTTTCCGCCAAGGACAAGGGTACCGGCAAGGAACATCAGATCCGGATCCAGGCATCGGGCGGTCTGTCCGACGCGGATATCGAGAAGATGGTCAAGGACGCCGAGGCCAATGCCGAATCGGACAAGAAGCGTCGCGAAGGCGTCGAAGCCAAGAACCAGGCCGAAAGCCTGATTCACTCCTCGGAAAAGTCGCTGAAGGAATTCGGCGAAAAGGTCACGGAAGCCGAGCGCACCGCGATCTCCGATGCGATCGCTGCGCTGAAGACCGCTGTCGAAGCCTCCGAGCCGGATGCTGAGGACATCAAGACCAAGACCCAGACGCTTCTCGAAGCATCGATGAAGCTTGGTCAGGCGATGTACGAATCGCAGCAGACCGACGCCGCCCATGCCGACGCGCAGGCCGATGCCGCGCGCGACGGCGACATCGTCGATGCCGACTACGAAGAAGTCAACGACGAGGACGACCGCAAGAAGTCCGCATAAGCCTTCTTCGATTTGAAAACACGTAAGCCCGGGGCGCAAGCTCCGGGCTTTTGCGTTGCTCCAAACCCCTTCAGAGATGCAGCTCGCCCTTAACGGATGGTTTGCAAGATGAGGGTATGATCCGCGGCTAAAGTGACAGTCGAGGCGAGCCGGCTACCGGCATGAGGCGCCAGCGGAGATTGCATTATGCATTTCAGAATCTTCGAATCCTGGCGGCTTCTGGCGGCGATCCTGGTGATGGCCTACCATTTTCTCCGCTTCGGCTCCGGTGACCCACTTCAATACGATGTCAGTCATGTGCTCGAGCGTTTGCTGCCGCTGATGGACATGTTCTTCATGATCTCCGGCTTCCTGATCCTCCTGCGCTACGGCGACAAGCTGAAGGACTGGCCGAGCTACAAATCCTTTATCATCCGGCGCCTTGCCCGCTTCTATCCGCTATATCTGGTGACGTTGATCTTCTTCGCCGCTGTCGGTGTGGCGTTACATCTCGGCCTTGTCTCCTCGACGGTGCCCGAGCGTTATGATTTCAGCCTGCTGCCGCAGAACATCCTTTTGCTGCAGGCCTGGGGAACGACGTCGGAGCTCAGCTTCAACTATGTGTCGTGGTCGTTGTCGGCCGAATGGTTCTGCTATCTGCTACTGCCGGTCTATATCGTCGTCATCCGTTATGCTGGCGTGAAGGGCCTGGCGTTGCTGGCCGTCGCCAGCGTCGTTCTGCTGGAAGTTGCGACCAAAGCCGGCGCCATACCATTCGACAGCTGGCTGAAGGCCGATACGTGGGGGGCCTACCGGGCTTTTGCGGATTTTGCCATCGGCGGGGTCGTCATGATGCTGGCGCGCGAAAGCAGGCTACAACTACGCTCACATGCCCTGGCCTGGGGACTTTTCGCTTTGGCCATGGCAGGCATGCTAATGCTGTGGCCATCCTATCTTCTGGTTGGATTGCTGGCCCTCGCAATGTTCGCCGCCGCTGTGGTGGAGCGCAACAATCCGGAGGGCGCACGCTTCCTGGCGGTCCTTTCACCGGCCGGCCGCGTCTCCTTCGGCATCTATCTCTGGCATCCGGTGGTGGAGACCGCGCTGCTTGCCGTCGTCTGGCGGCATGGCATCGCGCCGCTCGGGATTCTCAGCTTCTATCAGTTCATGGTCGTGCCGATGATTGCGACGGTTCTGGTTGCGATCGCTTCCGATCGATACTTCGAAAAGCCGGTCAGCGACCGGATCAACCGGTTCTTCGGCTGGGATCGGCGCTCTGGCAAGCCACAGGCCGAGGGTTCCGCAGCCTGAATCTGTGCTTTTCCGACAAAAAGCGGCCAAGATAGTGTATTGCCTATGGTATCGCGCTTGAAGGTTTACTAAATCCTGTTGCAAGGAAATTTGGCGACCGCCGGGCAGCCGGTTTTGACGCGCCTATTCAACAGGACAATCTGCAAGTATGAAACGTGATCTTTACGAAACGCTCGGCGTTGCGAAAACAGCGGACGAGAAGGAGCTCAAGAGCGCTTTCCGCAAACTGGCGATGAAGTATCACCCGGACAAGAACCCCGGCGACGCGGAAGCGGAAAAGACTTTCAAAGAGATCAGCCTGGCCTACGAGATGCTCAAGGATCCGCAGAAGCGGGCAGCCTATGATCGCTATGGCCATGCAGCCTTCGAACAGGGCGGCATGGGGGGCGGTGGTGCCGGCATGGGCGGCGGGGCCGGCGGTTTCTCCGATATCTTCGAGGACATCTTTGGCGAGATGATGGGCGGCGGCCGGCAGCGGCGATCGTCGGGCGGCCGCGAGCGCGGCGCCGACCTGCGCTACAACATGGAAATCTCACTCGAAGAGGCCTATGCTGGCAAGACGGCGCAGATCCGCGTGCCGACCTCGATTACCTGCGACGTCTGCACCGGCTCCGGTGCCAAGCCGGGCACCAAGCCGACCACCTGTGCCACCTGTCAGGGCTCCGGCCGTGTGCGGGCAGCCCAGGGCTTCTTCTCGATCGAGCGCACCTGCCCGACCTGCCACGGACGCGGTCAGATCATTGCCGACCCATGCGTCAAGTGCCACGGCCAGGGCCGTATCACCGAAGAGCGCTCGCTGTCGGTCAATATCCCGGCCGGGATCGAGGACGGTACACGCATCCGTCTGTCCGGTGAGGGCGAGGCGGGCCTGCGCGGCGGGCCGTCGGGGGACCTCTATATCTTCCTGTCGGTCAAGCCGCATGAGTTTTACCAGCGCGACGGTGCCGATCTCTATTGCAGTGTGCCGATCTCCATGACGACGGCAGCGCTCGGTGGCAAGTTCGACGTGGCGACGCTCGACGGCACCAAGTCGCGCGTCTCGGTGCCGGAAGGCACACAAGCCGGCAAGCAGTTCCGTCTCAAAGGCAAGGGCATGCCGGTGCTGCGCTCCAGCCAGGTCGGCGATCTCTATATCCAGATCCAGATCGAGACGCCGCAGAAGCTCACCAAGCGCCAGCGCGAGCTCCTGAAAGAGTTCGAGGAACTGTCGTCCAAGGAGAACAATCCGGAATCGGCGGGCTTCTTTTCCCGCATGAAGGATTTCTTCGACATCGAGTGATCGTCGCAATCAGCGACTGGTCGAACGGACAATCAGCGATATATCCAGGCCGGAGGCAGCGGTGCCTCCGGCCTTTTTTGTCCGTCGCCGGTGATGCCGGTATGAAGTATTCCCAAGCGAAAGGTGCCCCATGACCTATGAGCTCTATTACTGGGACGGCATTCCCGGCCGCGGCGAATTCGTCCGGCTTGCGCTCGAGCAGGCTGGTGCCGACTATGTCGATGTGGTGCGGACCGATGGCGGCATGGCGCGCATGATGGCACTGATGAAGAACAAGACGGCAGGCTTCGTGCCCTTTGCTCCGCCGTTCCTGAAGGACGGCGATAATCTGGTCTCCCACGCCGCCAACATCCTGCTCTATCTGGGCGAGAAACTTGGACTGGCGCCCAGGGATGAGGCGGATCGGATTGAGGCAAACGGGCTGCAGCTCAGCATCACCGATTTCGTCGCCGAAATTCACGATACCCATCACCCGATCGGCGTTTCGCTCTACTACGAGGATCAGAAGGACGAAGCGCTGCGGCGGGCCGAAAATTTCATCGAGGAACGGTTGCCGAAGTTTTTGGGCTATTTCGAAAAGCAGCTCGCACGGAATTCGGAAGGCCAGATCCATGCCGTCGGCGACGCTTTGACCTATGTTGACCTGTCGCTGTTCCAGCTGGTTGAAGGCCTGCGCTATGCCTTTCCAAGGGCGATGGCGACAGCCGAGCCTGACTATCCACTTCTCGTTGCCCTCAATGCTCAGGTGCGCGAATTGCCGCGGATCAAGACCTATCTCGCCTCGGAACGCCGGCTTGCCTTCAACGAAGAGGGCATCTTCCGCCATTATCCGGAGTTGGATCGGGCTTAGTGCCGTCTATTCCATCACAGCGCTGTGGTCGATCGCCGGTGGCGCCTTCGGCTTGCGCAGCAGGAAGACCAGCGGCATGACGGCGAGAGACATGATCATCAGAAGCTTGAAGTCGTCCATGTAGGCGATGATCGTCGCTTGCAGCGTGACCATGCTGTCGAGCGAGGCACGGCCGACGGCTGTCATCGGATCGAGCCCTGCCGCCGCCGGTGCCTGGAAAGCGTGGTTGAACGGCGTCACATAGGCTGCGATCGACGCGTGGTTGACCTGCGTGTTCTCTATCAGAAGGGCCGAGACGACGGCGATGCCGACGCTGGAGCCGATATTGCGGGAGAGATTGTAAAGCCCGGTGCCGTCGCCCCGCATCTCGGCGGGAAGGGTGGCAAAGGCGATCGTCGTCAGTGGTACGAACAGGAAGCCGAGGCCGGCGCCCTGCACGAAGCCGACCGAGACGATGGTCCATTGGGAGACGTTCGGCGTCCAACCGATCATGTCGTACATCGCCCAGGCGGTTATCGCCAGGCCGATGAACAGCAGGATGCGGGTGTCGACCTTGCCGATCAGCCGGCCGACGACGAACATGCAGACCATCGTTCCGAGCCCGCGCGGCCCCATGACGATGCCGGCGGTGACGACGGGATAGCCCATCAGCGACTGCAGATAGGGTGTCATCAAGGCCAGCGACGCAAGGTAGGTGACGCCGACGACGAAGATGAACAGCATGCTGACCGCGAAATTCTGGTCGAGGAACAGGCGCGGATTGATGAAGGACTTTTCCGTCGTCAGCGTGTGGACCACCAGCAGATAGAAAGCACTGGCGCAGACGATGGCTTCGATCAGAATTTCGCCGGACGAAAACCAGTCCAGCTGGCCGCCGCGATCGAGGAAAAGCTGGAGCGAGGCGATGCCGAGGCTGAGCATGCCGAAGCCGAACCAGTCGAGTTTGGCCTGCGTGTCGAGCCTGGTTTCCTTGACGAAGATGCTGATGCCGGCGAAGGTCAGCGCGCCGATCGGCACGTTGATATAGAACACCCAGCGCCAGCTGATGTTCTCCGTCAGCCAGCCGCCGATGACAGGGCCGAGTACCGGCCCGACCATGACGGAGACGCCGAACAGCGCCATCGCCGATCCACGCTCCTCGGTCGAATAGATGTCGAGCAGGATACCTTGCGACAGGGGCACCAGCGCCGCGCCGAACAGCCCCTGCAACAGCCGGAAGCCGACGATTTGCGGGAGCGATTGTGCCAGGCCGCAGAGAACCGAGGCCGCGACGAAGCCGACGATCGCCACCAGCAGGACGCGCTTTCGGCCGAACTTCGCGGCCAGAAATCCGGAAGGCGGGGTCATGATCGCCGCCGCGACGATATAGGAGGTCAGTACCCAGTTGATCTGGTCGGCGCTCGCCGCCACGCTGCCCTGAATGTAGGGCAGTGCGACATTGGCGATGGTCGTGTCCAGCGCCTGCATGATCACGGCCAGAATGATGCAGGCGGTGATGGCGCCGCGATTGGCGACCGGCGTCGTTGCCGCGGATGGGGTGCTGCTCATGACCGGCTACTCGTGGGCGTGGGCGGTCGATTGGCCGAGAAGTTTCTGGATGGTTTCCGGCAGGCCGCGCGCATGGCCGGTATCGACGGCGACCAGCGTACTCATGCCGACACGAAGCGGCGGCTTGCCGGCCGTGTCGTCGATCGTGACGCGCATCGGAATGCGCTGCACGACCTTCACCCAGTTGCCGGACGTGTTCTGCGCCGGAAGCAGCGCGAAGCTGGCGCCCGATGCCGGGCTGACGCTCGCCACCTTGCCGGTCCATTCGACGCCCGGATAGGTATCGACGGTGATCGTCACCGGCTGGCCGGGCTTCACATAGGTGAGCTCGGTTTCCTTCGGATTGGCCGAAATCCACATGTTTTTGGTGGAGACCAGCGAGAAGGCCTGTTGTGCCGCGTCGAGATAGCTGCCGGGCTGCAGGGCGTTGACGTTGGTGACGATGCCGTCGAACGGCGCGCGCACTGTCGTGTCGTCGAGTTCGCGCTGTGCGTCGTCCACCGCCGATTTGGCTTCCAGATAGAGCGGATTCTGTTCGATCGGCTGTTCGGCGTCGCCGCCAAGCTGCGCCAGCGTCGTCTCGGCCTGGGCCTGGGCCACAGTCACCTTCTGTTTTGCCGCATCCAGATCGTGCTTGGCTTCGTCATAGGTCGCGTGCGACGCAGCGGCATTCGAGATCAGTTTTTGCTGCCGGTCGAAAACCGTCTGGTAGTAAGGGATATCGGCTTCGACCTGCGCGATCTGCGCCAGCGTCTCGGCGTAGCTTGCCTTGAGGTTCAGCAGTTGATTGCGGGCAGCGGCAAGCTTGGCTTCAGCACCTTCCAGCGCGATGCGAAACGAATCCGGCTTCAGCTGGAACAGCACCTGGCCCGCCTTGACCTCTTCGTTCTCATGTACATTGACGGACGCGACGATGCCGGCGACGTCGGTCGAAACGCCGACCATGTCCGCCTGAAGGTAGGCGTTGTCCGTCTCCATGATCTGGCCGCCGGTCACATAGAAATAGCCGCCGGCGACGAGCGCGATCGGCAGCAGTGCAAACAGGATCGGCCGCTTCAGACTGCGGCGGCGGGCCACGCCGGCGGCAGCGGCGGGGTCGGCCGATGCCGGAGGTGCTGCGTTGATCTTCGCTTCGGCCGTCACGCCTTCGGATGTTTCGGGGGCAGTGGCATTGGCATTTGCGGGTATGCGGAGGGAGTCAGCCATGGTGCGTTTCTTTGTCGGCCGGCGCGCGGCAGGCCTGCAGGAGGTTGGATTTCATCAGGTCGAGAATGGCCACGAGCTTTTCACGGTCGTCGTCGGAAATGCCTTGCAGCGCTTCGGCGCGTGTTGCGTCGCCGATGTCGCGCATATCGGACAGCAGCCCGCGCGCCAGTTCGGTCGTGTAGAGAAGCGAAATGCGGCGGTCCGTCTCGTGCCGACGCCGTTCGATGAAGCCGCGTTCGGCAAGCTTGTCGAGGACCCGCATCAGCGTGATCGGTTCGATTTCCAGCAGTTCGGCAAGGGCGCTCTGGTGGATGCCTTCATTACGCGAAAGATAGGCGATCGTCTGCCATTGCGAGCGCGTCAAGCCCACATGCTTTGCCCGTTGCTCGAAGCGCTTGCGCAGCAGCCGGGCGACGTCGTGAAGCAGAAAGCCCACATTCGGGGTGAGGTTCATGGAGTGCGCGCCATATAGTAAGCATACATAAGATAAGCATCCATATTTGATTTCTCACAGATGCGCAATTGACCATGTGCGCGCCGCGGCAATTGCGCTGTCACAGTTCGGTGATGTCGGACGCCGCGTCCTATATGAAACATGTCCATGTTGAGCCTTGCCATTACCCCGCTCTCGGCTTAGCTCTCACCCGGACACGCAACCGGACCTCTCATGCCGCACAAGGTTTTTCTCACCCGTCTGAAGCTCGGCGATTTCCGCAACTATGCGGGGCTGTCGCTCGATCTCGATGCGCGTCACGTGGTGCTGACCGGCGAGAACGGCGCCGGCAAGACCAACCTGATGGAAGCCGTCTCCTTTCTGTCTCCGGGCCGCGGCCTGCGCCGCGCCGCCTATGCCGATGTTGCGCGGGTCGGAGCCGAAACCGGCTTCTCCGTCTTTGCCGAACTCGACGGCATGGACGGTCCGGTCGAGATCGGAACGGGCACGGCAGGTGCGGAGGAAGGCCAGACGCGTCGATTGCGGCTCAATGGCACGACGGCAAAGACGGTCGATGAACTGCTCGATCATCTGCGCGTACTCTGGCTGACGCCGGCCATGGACGGGCTGTTCACCGGCGGCTCCGGTGATCGCCGCCGGTTTCTCGACCGGCTGGTGCTGTCGCTCGATCCCGACCACGGCCGCCGCGCCACCGATTACGAGCGTGCCATGCGGGGCCGTAACAAACTTCTGTCCGAAGGCCGCCCGGATCCTGTCTGGCTGACGGGCCTTGAGCGGCAGATGGCCGAACTCGGTATCTCGATGGCCTTGGCGCGGCAGGAAATGCTCGGCCTTCTGGCCGGTCTGGTGGACAGGAACCATGAAGGCGGGGTCTTCCCGGCTGCCGATCTGGCACTGTCCGGCTTCCTTGATGGAGAATGGCATCGCCCGGCCTTCGATCTGGAAGAACAGTATCTGGAGATGATGAAAGCTGGACGCTATCGCGACGCGGCGGCCGGCCGCACGCTCGACGGCCCCCATCGCAGCGATCTGTTGATCCGCCACCGCGCCAAGAACATGGAGGCCGCCCGCTGCTCGACCGGCGAACAGAAGGCGCTTCTGGTCGGCCTGGTGCTTGCCCATGCCCGCCTCGTCGGCAACATGACCTGCCATGCGCCGGTGTTGCTGCTGGACGAGATCGCCGCGCATCTCGATGAAGGCCGCCGCGCCGCGCTGTTCGATCTGGTCGATGATCTCGGTGGTCAGGCTTTCATGACCGGTACGGACCGGTCGATGTTCTCGGCCCTTGGCGACCGGGCGCGTTATCTCACCGTTGCCAACGGCACCGTTTCCGGGTGACATTCCCATCATGAGCAAGCAACCTCTGAACTCCGAAGAAATCCAGCGCTATGCCCGCCACATCATCCTGCCGGAGATCGGCGGAGCCGGTCAGCAGGCGCTGAAGGCGGCGCGCGTGCTGGTGATCGGCGCCGGAGGCCTCGGCGCGCCGGTGCTGCAATACCTTGCCGCCGCCGGTGTCGGCACGCTCGGGATCGTCGACGACGACACGGTCTCCCTGTCGAACCTGCAGCGGCAGGTCATCCACGGCACGCCGGATATCGGCAGAGCCAAGGCCGACAGCGCCGCGGACACCATTCAACGGATAAACCCGCATATCGATGTGATCCGCCACGCCGAGCGGCTAAATGCATCCAATGCCGAGGCGCTCTTTCACAGCTACGGCATCATCGTCGATGGCTCGGACAATTTTGAAACCCGCTACCTCGCGGCCGATATGGCAGAACGTCTGGAGGTCACGCTGGTGACCGCAGCCGTCGGACGATTCGATGGTTCGCTCACTGTTCTCCAGCCGTGGAAGATGGCAGCCGATGGGCGCCGGAATCCGCGCTATCGCGATCTGTTCCCGGAGCCTCCGCCACCCGGCGTCGTACCTTCCTGCGCCGAGGTCGGTATCGTCGGCGCGCTTACCGGTGTTCTTGGTACATTGCAGGCCATGGAGGTCGTGAAGGTCATCACCGGCGCAGGCGAGCCGCTGATCGGCCGTCTGCTGATGTATGACGGGCTGGCGGCACGGTTCGAGACGATAAAATATCGCCGCAAAGGAGCGCCCCATGAAGCTCCTGCCGATCGATGAAAAGTTCGAGGACTGGGATGACCTTCTGGCGCTCATCCTCGCCTCGTTCGCCTATATGCATCCGCGCATCGACCCGCCGTCGTCCGTCCTGCGGCTGACGCTTCAGTCGCTGAAGGAAAAGGCGAGGGTGGAGAAGGCCTATGTGGCGGTCGACAATGGCCGGTTGCTCGGCTGTATTTTCTGCAAGCCCGAGCCACCCGATTGCCTGTATATCGGCAAGCTTGCCGTCGTTCCGGATGCGCAAGGCAAGGGTGTTGGGCGTATATTGTTGCAGGCGGCCGAGGTCTATGCCGTCGAATCCGGTCTCTCCTGCCTGCGCCTCGAAACGAGAATCGAGCTGGAAGAAAACCACCATGTCTTCTCCAGGTGGGGGTTTGTCCGGACCGCCGAGTCGGCCCATCCCGGCTTCACGCGCCCGACTTTCATCGAGATGCGCAAGCCGTTGTGATCAATCCCTGCCGGGCAGCACCCGGTCCGGCGGACGGTGTCCATCGAAGAAGGTGCGGATGTTGATCACCACCTTGTCGCCCATGTCGATACGGCCCTCGAGCGTCGCCGAGCTCATATGCGGCAACAGCACGACCTTTCCCTCGCTGGCAAGCTTCACGAGTTTCGGGTTCACCGCAGGCTCGTTCTCGAACACGTCGAGACCGGCGCCGGCGATCTTGCCTTCGCGCAGACATTTGATCAGTGCCGCCTCGTCGACGATGCCGCCGCGCGCCGTGTTGACGATGTAGCTGGTCGGCTGCATCAGCGCGAGCCGCCGCGCTGAGAGCAGATGATAGGTGGCCGGTGTTGACGGGCAGTTGACGGAAACGATGTCGACGCGGGCGAGCATCTGGTCGAGGCTGTCCCAGTAGGTCGCCTCCAGCTTTTCCTCGGTCTCGGCGCTGACGCGGTGGCGGTTGTGATAGTGGATCGAAAGTCCGAAGGCCTTGGCGCGGCGGGCGACGGCCGTACCGATCCGGCCCATGCCGACAATGCCGATGCGCTTGCCGGAAATCCGGCGGCCGAGCATCCAGGTCGGCGACCAGCCGGCCCATTCCTCTTTCCTGTCGGTGAGGATCCGCGCCCCTTCGGTGAGGCGGCGGGGCACGGCAAGAATGAGCGCGAGCGCCATGTCGGCCGTATCTTCCGTCAGCACGTTCGGCGTGTTGGTGACGGTGATGCCGTGCCGTGCGGCTGCGTCGATGTCGATATGATCGACGCCGTTTGAAAAGCTTGCGATCAATTTCAGCTGCGGTCCGGCCTGCTCGATCAGCGCCGCGTCGATCCGGTCGGTCAGTGTCGGGACGAGGACGTCCGCCCGCTTGACCGCCGCCACCAGCTCCGGCTGCGTGCGCGGGGTGTCGTCGATATTCAGCTCGGCGTCGAACAGTTCGCGCATGCGCGTCTCTACGACATCAGGCAGTTTGCGGGTGATGTAGACCTTGGGTTTTTTCTTCGCGGTCATTGCTGCCTGCTTCGCCTTGTTGACGGGTTTTTAACCAAGATGAGTGATCGTTCTCCCTGCAGTTCCATTTTCTACCAGACCCGGTGTGGAAGACAAACAAAACTCTAGATGTTCCCAGACGATTTGCTTGTCTTCGACGGGGCCGGTCAGAGATTTAACTGCAAGCTTCTGAATTTTTTTTGGAAAATGGATTTCGTCATGCGTCAGTTCCTTTCCAGGCTCGCTTTCGTTGCCGCAGCCGCCCTGTCTTTCGCCGCGCTTGACGCGGCGCCGGCTTTTGCCCAGGCGGCGAAGGGCGCAAGCGGGCTGCCGCTGCCGCGTTTTGTCAGCCTGAAATCCAAGAGCGTCAATCTGCGCGTCGGCCCGAGCGTCGATTATGCCGTTGCCTGGCGTTATCTGAAGGCGGGCGTCCCGGTCGAAATTACCCAGGAATATGACAACTGGCGCAAGATCCGCGATGCTGATGGCACCGAGGGTTGGGTCAATCAGGCGCTGCTGTCGGGTGACCGCACGGCGGTTGCCGCACCGTGGATGCGCGGCAAGGGCGAGGGCATCTTCGTCAACATGCGTCGCGACCCGCAATCGGGCGGCGCCATTGTTGCGCGGATAGAACCGGGCGTCGTCGTGCATGTCGGCGAATGCAACGGCGAATGGTGCCGCGCCGAGGCGCAGGGCACGGACGGCTGGATTTCCCAGATCGAAATATGGGGTGCCTATCCGGGCGAAGCCTTTAAATAGGCTTTCAGTCAAGCCGGCGATCAGAGAAGACCAGCTTCCTTCGCCGCCGCCGATAGCGAGATCATCGGGCGCGGCCCGACCTGCTCGATGACGATGCCGGCCGCCAGGCTACCGAGCCTGCCGCAGTCGGCAAGCGTCCTGCCCGTCGTGTACCCATGCAGGAATCCGGCGGCATAGAGATCGCCGGCGCCGGTGGTATCGACCACGCGCTTGACCGTCGTCGCATCGACCTTCACCCGCTCGTCGCCCTTGACAATGATCGAGCCGTCTTCGCTCAGCGTCACCGCGGCGAGCTTGCAATCCCTGGCGATCATCGACAGCGCCTGTTCGAAGTCTTCCGTCTCGTACAGCGCCAGGGCCTCGGCGCGGTTGGCGAAAACGATGTCGACGGTGCCGGAGCGCATCAGGTCGAGGAATTCGGCGCGGTAGCGATGGACGCAGAAACTGTCGGAGAGCGTCATCGCCACTTCGCGGCCGTTTTCATGGGCGATGCGGGCGCATTCGCGGATCGCGTCCTTGGCAAGCGGCGGATCCCAGAGATAGCCTTCGAAATAGGTAACGGCCGCCTCCGCGACCACCGCCGGCTCGACGTCCTCCGGGCCAAGCTCGACGCAGGCGCCGAGATAGGTGTTCATCGAGCGCTCGCCGTCATCGGTGACGAAGATCATCGAGCGGGCGGTCGGCGGATGGGTTTCCAGCGGCTTCGTCTCGAAATGCACGCCCTGCGCCCGGATGTCGTGGGTGAAGATCTCGCCGAGTTGATCATTGGCGACCTTGCCGAAATAGGCGGCCTTGCCGCCGAGGCTGGCAACGCCCGCCGCCGTGTTGCCGGCGCTGCCGCCGGACGCTTCGAGAGCTGGTCCCATGCGCGAATAGAGCAATTCGGCGCGGTCGGCGTCGATCAGGTTCATCGCGCTCTTGATGATGCCGTTGTGGACAAGAAACGCGTCGTCGCAGCGCGCAATGATATCCACAATGGCATTGCCGATCGTGAGAACGTCGAATTTTGTCATCCGGAACCGCCTGGAATGTTTGTGTCAGCCGGTGTCCGGTAATAGCGGATTTCCGGCACTTTGGAAGGGAAAAGAGAAAAAGAACGGTTTTGGACAGATTTCGCTTGATATAGGAAATGATCATTTCCTATATCAAGCGAATGGAAATCGAAGTCGATACTCTGCCGGAACCGAGAACACGTGGCCGCCCCCGCGAGTTCGATATCGATCTGGCGCTCGACCGGGCCATCGAAGTGTTTTCCACGCGCGGTTATCATGGCACGGCGATCAGCGACCTCAGTGAGGCAATGGAGTTGACGCCCGGCAGCATCTACAAGGCCTTCAAGGACAAGCGCGGCATATTGCTCGCCGCGTTCGATCGTTACCGGCTGTTGCGGAGCCGAAAGCTGAAGGCGGCAATCGATCCGCATGTCGTGGGGCGGGACAAGGTTCGGGCGGCGCTGCGATTTTACGCGGAGGCCGCGCAAGGCACGCTCGGACAGTGCGGCTGCCTCGTCGTTACGACTGCCACGGAACTGGCCGTCTCCGATCCCGTTGTTGGGGAGCGTGTGGCTCTCGCGCACGCGACAAACGAGGCGGTGATGAACGACTGCATTCTGCTCGGCCAGTCGGACGGATCGATTCCCGCTGGCATCAATGCTGCCGATACGGCCCGAGCATTGCTATGCCTGCTACAGGGCATGCGTGTCCTCGGCAAAACAGGCCGAAGCCACGCGCAGATGATCGCGGTTGCCGATGTGGCGATGAAACTTCTCGATTGAGACCCACCAATTTTAAGAAACCTGCATTCGGAGACGACCGTGACCAGCATCGCAATACTGGATGAGCTTGATTCCGAGCCCAAGAAAATGTCGGCGGCGATGACGTTCCTTCTTGCCGCCGCCTGCGGTTTGATCGCGGCTAACCTCTACTACGCGCAGCCCTTGATCGGGCCGATCAGCACGTCGCTGGGCCTGTCTCCGGGAGCGGCGGGGCTGATCGTGACGCTGACGCAGATCGGCTATGGTCTCGGCCTGCTGTTCATCGTGCCGCTTGGCGATCTCTTCGAAAATCGCAGGCTGATTCTCTCTGTCATGGGACTTGGCACGATCGCCGTCGTCGGTGCTGGCCTCGCCTCGACGCCGCTGCCGTTTCTGGCCTCGGCATTCTTCATTGGGCTCGGCTCCGTCGCCATCCAGATCATCGTGCCCTATGCGGCGCATATGACACCGGAAGCGCATCGCGGCCAGGCCGTCGGTAACGTCATGAGCGGGTTGATGGTCGGCATCATGCTGGCGCGTCCGGCTTCCAGCTTCATCGCCGAATTCCTGCCCTGGCACATGGTATTCTTCATCTCGGCCGTGGTCCTCGTCATCCTGGCTCTGGTTCTCGCCCGCGCCTTGCCGCCGCGTATCCCGCAAACGGGTTTGAGCTATGGTGAACTGCTGGCCTCGATGGGCCGGCTCGTGGTGACGACGCCGATCCTGCGCCGTCGTTCACTCTATCAAGCCTGCATGTTCGCCGCTTTCAGCCTGTTCTGGACAACGACGCCGCTTCTGCTTTCGGGGCCGGAGTTCGGCCTGTCGCAGGGGCAGATCGCGCTGTTCGCGCTGGCGGGGGCCGCCGGCGCCATCGCCGCGCCGATCGGCGGGCGTCTTGCAGATCGTGACTGGAGCTATCTGGCGACGCGATTGGCAATGATCGCCGTCGCCGTCGCCTTCCTCATAACCCATATTGCACCAACCGGATCGCTGCTGGCGCTTGGTCTTCTCACCTTTGCCGCGATCCTGCTGGATTTCGGCGTGACGACCAATCTGGTACTCGGCCAGCGTGCGATCTTCGTCCTTGGCGCCGAATACCGAAGCCGCCTGAATGGCCTCTATATGGCGACCTTCTTTGCCGGTGGCGCGATCGGCTCGGCACTCGGCGGCTGGCTCTATGCTGAAGGCGGCTGGTGGGCGGCCTCGATGCTGGGCCTTGCGCTCCCGGCCTGTGCGCTTCTCTATTCGCTGACGGAGCGCAGGCCCGCTACCGCGGGACGTTGACGATGAGCAGGCGATCGCCGCTCTGATTGACGGTATCTCGATCAGATAATCTGTGCCGGCAGTTCGACCAGCGGAGCAGGAATCTCGTTGGTCTTTTCCGCCGCCTTGCAGATATCGGCGATGACGCAACGTTCGCATTCCGGCTTGCGTGCCTTGCAGCAATAGCGCCCGTGCAGGATCAGCCAATGGTGCGCATGGTAGAGATAGTGGTCCGGGATGATCCGCATCAGCTGGCTTTCGACCTCGTCCGGGGTTTTCCCCGGGGCCAGACAGAGCCGGTTGGCGATGCGGAAGATGTGGGTGTCCACCGCCATGGTCGCTTGCCCGAAAGCCATTGAGAGAACGACATTGGCGGTTTTGCGCCCGACCCCCGGTAGGGTGATCAGCTCTTCGCGCGTCCTCGGCACCTCGCCGCCGTATTCGGCAATCAGCTTTTCACTGAGCGCGATGACGTTCTTTGCCTTGTTGCGGTAGAGCCCGATTGTTTTGATATAGTCGCGAACCCGCTCTTCACCCAGCGCCACCATCTTTTCCGGCGTATCGGCAATGGCAAACAGAGCCCGCGTCGCCTTGTTGACGCCCGCATCCGTCGCCTGCGCCGACAGCGCCACCGCAACCACCAGCGTGAACGGATTGACGTGCTCCAACTCGCCCTTGGGTTCTGGACGCTGGATCGAGAAGCGCCGGAAAATCTCCTCGATTTCCGCCTTGCTATAGACGGTCTTCGGCTTGCTTCCGGCGCGGCCGGTTGTCGCGGTTTTCGCTTTCGCCGGCTTGATGGATGATTCTGGCTTCACGTTTTTCATGATGCATCTATAGTCACTCGCCATGAACGATGGCAACGCCGAGATAACGACGGAAGAGCAACCGGTTTTCGCCGCCGAGTTGACGCCCTACCGCTCGCTCGGCCTCAAGGGCTTCAAGGTCCTTCTGCTGATCGCCGGGCTGATGAGCCTCGTCCACATCTTCGTTTTCATCATCATCGGCGCCTGGCCGATCGTCTTCTTCTTCGGGTTGGATTTCCTGCTGCTGTTCGGCGCTTTCTGGCTGAATTACCGCTCCGCCCGCGCCCGCGAGGAAGTGAGCGTCTCGCGTACCGATGTCTCGGTGCGCAAGTTCACGCCGGCGGGCAAGATGACCGAGCATCACTTCAACACTTTCTGGGCACGGTTCAATATTTCCCGCCATGAGGAGATCGGCATCCTTTCCATGCAGATCAGCGACCGGCGGCGCGCGACCGATATCGGCTCGTTCCTCAACCGCGACGACCGGGAAACGTTCGCGACCGCCTTTTCCTGCGCTTTGGCAACGGTGAAGCGCCGATAGGGCAAGAATCGGGTGGCGAACGCCGGCCCCGAGTGATTATCTCTTTCCTCAAGGAGATACGATCATGGACATCAAGACATCGGTTCCCGCCGACATAACGCCGCACGGCAGCGACTACGAGACCGTCAGCCGCGTCGTTGAACTGCTGACCGAGACCTATCGCGATCAGCCGTCTCTCGAAAGCATCGCCGGTGATCTCGGCCAGTCGCCGACGCAATTGCAGAAGACGTTTACGCGCTGGGCGGGTCTGTCACCGAAGGCATTCCTGCAGGCCGTGACGCTGGATCACGCCAAGCGCCTGCTGCGCCAGGAAGAATTGCCGCTGCTCGAAACCAGCTTCGAGCTCGGTCTGTCAGGCCCCTCGCGGCTGCACGACCTTTTCGTCACCCACGAGGCGATGTCGCCCGGCGAATGGAAATTGCGCGGCGGCGGACTGACCATCCGCTATGGTTTTCATCCATGTCCGTTCGGCGTGGCGCTGGTGATGATCACGGATCGCGGCCTTGCGGGCCTTGCTTTCAATGATGCCGGCGACGAAAAGGCCAGCTTCGAGGACATGGCCGGCCGTTGGCCGAACGCCCGGTTTATCGAAGACAGCGCGGCGACCGCCGGATATGCCGCCCGTATTTTCGATGCCAGGGAGTGGAGCGCGGAAGAACCGTTGCGCGTGGTGCTGATCGGATCCGACTTCCAGATCCGCGTCTGGGAATCGCTGCTGAAAATCCCGATGGGAAAGGCCGTGACCTATTCGGATATCGCCTGCGATATCGGTCAGCCGACGGCCTCGCGCGCCGTCGGCGCCGCCGTCGGCCGTAACCCGATCTCGTTCGTGGTTCCCTGCCATCGCGCGCTCGGCAAGAGCGGTGCGCTCACCGGCTATCATTGGGGTCTCACCCGCAAACGCGCCATGCTCGGCTGGGAAGCGGGAAAGGTTTGACACGGAAAGGGCCGCTCACGCGGCCCAGATCGTTACGAGACACAGTGGAGGTTGTTCAGTGCGCGCCCGACATGTCGCCCAGAACTTCCTTGGAAGCGACGGTGGAATCCGCGTTCAGCTTGTAGACCATCGGCACGCCGGTCGCGAGGTTGAGGGCAAGAATCTGCTCCTTGGTCAAACGATCGAGTACCATGACCAGAGAACGCAGCGAATTGCCATGCGCGGCGACCAGAACGTTCTCGCCCCTGAGAACACGCGGCAGGATTTCGGTCAGATAGTACGGCCAGACGCGGGCGCCGGTATCGCGCAGGCTTTCGCCGCCCGGCGGCGGTACGTCGTAGGACCGGCGCCAGATATGCACCTGCTCCTCGCCCCATTTGGCCCGTGCATCGTCCTTATTGAGACCGGAAAGATCACCGTAGTCGCGCTCGTTCAGCGCCTGATCCTTGATGGTTTCGAGGCCAGGCTGGCCGATATTGTCGAGGATGAGCTTGAGCGTGTGCTGCGCGCGCGTCAGCACCGAGGTAAAGGCGATGTCATACTTGATGCCGTAATCGGCCAGCGCCTTGCCACCGGCATTGGCTTCCTCGATGCCGAGCTCCGTCAGGTCGGGATCTTTCCAGCCGGTAAACAGGTTCTTCAGGTTCCAGTCGCTCTGGCCGTGACGCACAAGGACGAGAGTGCCGCTCATATGTATTCCTCCGGGGAGTTTAAGGTTCAGGACAGCCCGAGCACGTCGAGCATGGAATAGAAGCCGGGTTTCTGGTTTCGCGCCCACAGCGCCGCGGTGACGGCGCCGCGCGCAAAGATCGCGCGGTCGGTGGCCGAGTGTGACAGCACCACCTGCTCGCCTTCACCGGCAAGGATGACGGAATGTTCGCCGATCACCGAGCCGCCGCGAAGCGTCGCAAAACCGATCGTGCCTGCGACGCGCGCGCCGGTATGGCCGTCGCGCACCCGCACGGAATGCTCGGCAAGGCCGATATCGCGGCCTCTGGCAGCCGCTTCGCCGAGAAGCAGCGCTGTACCCGAGGGTGCGTCCACCTTGTGCTTGTGATGCATTTCGAGGATCTCGATGTCCCAGTTTTCCGGGCCGAGCGCGCGCGCTGCCTGCTCAGTGAGAACGCCGAGCAGATTGACGCCTAGGCTCATATTGCCGGATTTGACGATGCGGGCATGCCGGGCGGCGGCATTGAATTTGGTTTCGTCGTCCGTCGAGCAGCCGGTGGTGCCGATGACATGGACGATGCGGGCCTGCGCTGCGAGGCCGGAAAATTCCACGGACGTGGCAGGCGAGGTAAAGTCGAGCACACCTTCGGCCTCGACAAAGGCTTCGAGCGGCTTGTCGGTGATGATGACGCCCGTCGGACCAAGTCCGGCGATCTCGCCGGCGTCGCGGCCGACGAAGGCGGAGCCTGGACGCTCGACGGCGGCAAAGACCGTGGCGCCGGGCATGGCATTGATGGTGCGGATCAACGTCTGGCCCATCCGGCCGGCGGCGCCCACCACCACGAGTTTCATGTCCGTCCCGCTCATGCCTGCCTCAATTCCCGTCAAATCAGAGTGTCGGCTTCCGCCGCTGGTTGCGCCGCCGCATTGCCCTGCAGATTGTGCAGCCGAGCGTAAAGGCCGTCACTACGCTGCGCAAGCGCTTCGTGGGTGCCTTCCTCGACGACCAGCCCGTCCCTCATGACGATGATCTTGTCGGCATTGACGACGGTCGACAGGCGATGGGCAATGACCACCACGGTGCGACCGTTCATGGCATGATCGAGCGCCTTCTGCACGGCTGCTTCCGATTCGGTGTCCAACGCCGAGGTCGCCTCGTCGAGCAGCAGGATCGGCGCGTTGCGGACCAGGGCGCGGGCGATCGACAGCCGCTGGCGCTGACCGCCGGACAGGGTCACGCCGTTTTCGCCGACCGATGTGTCATATCCCTGTGGCTGCATCAAAATGAAGTCATGGGCATAGGCGAGCTTGGCGGCTTCCTCGACCTCGACATCCGTTGCTTCCGGGCGACCGTAGCGAATGTTGTCGCGGATTGAACCTTCGAAGAGATAAGGCTGCTGTGAAACATAGGCGAGCCCGTTACGAAGCGACTGCTTGGTGACATGGGCGATGTCCTGGCCATCGATCAGGATCTCGCCGCCGGAAGGATCGTAGAACCGCGGAATGAGGCTGATGACCGTCGACTTTCCGGCGCCGGAGGGGCCGACCAACGCGGTCGTCTTGCCGCCTTCGGCGATAAAGCTGACCCCCTTGAGAATATCGTCGCCCTGCGCATAGCTGAAGCGCACGTTTCTGAATTCAATCGTGGCTGGCCCCGGCGAAAGATCGCGGGCGTCCGGCAGGTCTCGCTGATGTGGCACCGTATCGAGGATTTCGTAGATCATCCGCGCATTGACGACGGCACGCTCAAGCGAAACCTGCAGTCTGGCAAGGCGCCGGGCCGGATCATAGGCCATCAACAACGCCGTCACGAAGGCGAAAAAGGCGCCCGGCTGCACGTTGCCGTAAATTGACCGGAAGGCGGCATAGGCCAGCACACTGGAAATTGCGAAACCGGCGAAGGTTTCGGTCATCGGCGCGGTGCGTTCACTGAGGCGGGCAATACGGTTGGCGCGGTTTTCGGCCCGGTCGATGATCGTCTCGACCTTGGTTTTCAGTTGTTTTTCCATCGTGAATGCCTTGACGATGGTGATGCCCTGGATGGTTTCCTGCATGGCGCCGAGCACATGACTGTTGATCTCGACCGATTCGCGCGTCGCCTGCCTGAGCCGACGCGAAATGTAGCGAAGACCGATCAGGAGGGGCGGCGCGACGACGAAGACGATCACCGTCAGCAGCCAGTCCTTGCCGATCATCACGCCGATCAGCGCGATGAGTGTCAGGAAGTCGCGGGCCAGCGACGTCACCGTCATGTTCAGCACATCGCGGATGCCGGAAACGTTCTGGCTGATCTGCGCAGAGATACGGGCAGACCGGGATTCGCTGAAATAGCCGACGCTCAGCGCCATCAGGTGCGAATAGAGCCGGCGCTGATAGCTGGCGACGATGTTGTTGCCGATCTTGGACAGCGCCACGGCCTGGCCATAGGTGGCAAAGCCACGCACCACGAAGGCCAGAAAGATCGCGCCGCAGATATAGAGAACGATGTCGGCCCGCTTGTTGGCAAAGGCCTCGTTGATCACCGATTCCATGATCCAGGCGGTAAAGGCCGTGGTGCCGGCGACGACGATAAGGCAGGCGATTGCGAAGACATAGCCGCGCAAATGCGCGCGCCCGTTTTCAGCAATAACGCGCTTCAGAACGCTGGTGATTGTCTCGCGATCGACAGATGGCAGCTTTGTCTTGGCTTGTTTCAAGCTGGTTTCCTTAAAGCCCGGCGCATGCTGGAAAGCGCCTTATTCTCCCGGGCTCTATAATCTCTTGATCCTTCTTTGGCGAGTCTGCCGCGCGGATCGCCGTTCAAGTTCTCCAGCGCCGTCCCTCAGTTGCCACACCAAAGCGCGACGGCGTGCGCGCATAGGCGGCAAGACCGGAAAGGGCAGCGGTCGGGTGGGTGACGACGAAGGTCGGTATCGTTCGCAGCAGAGCCGAGTGTGGCGCCTTGTCTTCGAAGGCCTGCCGGAATTCCGGTTTTTTCAACGCCGGCAGGATCTTTTGCGAAATGCCGCCGGCAAGGAACACGCCGCCGCGCGCCATGAAGATCATCGCCATGTCGCCGGCCACACGCCCGAGATAGGTGGAAAACAGCGAGACGGTTTCGACCGCCGCTTCGTCGCTGCCGGCAAGCGCATTGGTGGTCACTGCGGCCGGATCGGCGAGCTTCGGATCCCAGGCCTTCGATTCGCAGACGGCCCGGTAGATGTTCATGATGCCGCGGCCGCACAGCAACTGCTCGGCGGAAATGCGTCCTTCTATGGGCTCGAGAAATGGCCAGATCTGATAGTCACGCTCGGTGCGCGGCCCGACATCGACATGGCCGCCTTCCCCGGGAACCGGAAACCAGGTGTGCTGTGCATGGACGAGGCCAGCCACTCCAAGGCCCGTTCCAGGTCCAAGCACGGCGCATGAGGCGGATTCGAGGATCGTGCCGGAGCCGATCTGCTCGCGGCCTTCTTCGCCGATCGAGGCGATGGCGAGTGCCTGGGCCTCGAAATCGTTGATGATGATGACGTCTTCCAGCGAAAGCGCTGTCAGCATGTCCTTCGGCTTGATGATCCAGCCGGCATTGGTCAGCGGGATTTCGTCGCCCTTGACAGGCCCCGCGACGGCGATAATCGCCGAACGCGGCTGGACGGACGTCTTGTCGAGAATGCTGGTCTGCAGTGCCTCCTCGATGCTGGCATAGTTGGTCGTCGGGATGATCGGAAAGAGCTTCGGCTCCGCGAAGGCATCAAGCAGCAGCGCGAACCGCGCATTGGTTCCGCCGATATCGCCGACGAGGATCGGGAAGGTGAGGCCGCTTTCGGTGTCTGTGAGCGTGGGCATGGGGCGTTCCGTTATGATCGTGCGGACTGAGGCTTGAAGAGAGCTGTATCAGGGATGGTTGAAATCGATCAACTGTTCCGCCGTCGCCCGATTCAGCGCCATGGGAATGTCGTAGACGGTGGCGAGCCGCGTCAATGCCTTGACATCGACGTCATGCGGCATGGCGCTCAGGGGATCGATGAAGAAGATCAGCATATGCACGTCGCCGGTGGCGATCATCGCGCCGATCTGCTGGTCGCCGCCAAGCGGGCCGCTCTTCAGTCGAATGACGTTGAGGCTTGGACAGGCTTCCTGTACCCGGCCTCCGGTCGTGCCGGTGGCAACGATCTTCCAGCCGGCAAAGACGGCTTCGTTGGCTTGCGCGAACGCGGCCATGTCGTCTTTTTTCTGGTCATGCGCAATCAGCGCCACGCATTTCGGATTGGCCATCGTAGATCTCCCCGCATCACGCCGACCAATGACGGTCTCGAATTAAATCGATTTGAATTCCTGTACAGCACAGTTCGGCGGATGAAAAGCGCCGAAAAGACATGGCGCTCTACACCCTATTGCAGGACAGGGCGGGAACGAGGGATCGGAACGGCGTTGTCCGGCAGGTCGCTGCTTCCGGCCGTAATCGCTTGCTGGGTCGCGGCATCACCGGATTGCGGCTGTGGCGCGACATAGGCGGTGCCGAAGGTCGCCGATTGTTCCGAGGCGGCCGGCGCGGCCAGTACCGCGGCGCAGGCTTTCGGCAGATCGGCAAGGGTGAGGAATCTCGGCTTCACCGGTTTTGCATCAGGTTTCGGCTTGGCCCATGGCTCCTTTGTGAACCACCAGGCAAGCGACTTGTCGCACCCGTCGCCGCTTGCAACCGGCGCCTGCGCCTTGCAGCTCGGCGTGCCTGGCGGGCAGAACATGCGAATGTGGAAATGCTCGTCGTGGCCGTAGATCGGGCGCACCTTGCCGAGCAGGTCGCGGTCGCCGGTCCATGTCTCGCAAAGCTTCTTCTTGATCGCCGGATTGACGAAAACGCGCTCCACCTGCGGGTAGCTTGCCGCCTGCATGACGAGTTTTGCGTGGGTCGGCGTCCAGCGCGATGCATTCACCGTCAGGAACTTGCTCTTGTCGAGCATCGAGGTGAACGGCAGATCCTCGCGCGCCTCCGCTGACAGCGGCTGTGCGGGCTTCGGCGTGAACCAGATATCCGCGTCGAGCCCAATCTGATGGGATGCATGCCCGGTGATCATCGGTCCGCCCCGGGGCTGGGAAATATCACCGATCAGGATACCCGAACCCCAGCCAAGCTGAGCGGCATCCTGCGAGAATTTCTCAAGAAACGCGATCATCGCGGGATTGCCCCAGCGGCGGTTTCGCGACAGCCGCATCGCCTGCCAGGTCGGCCCGTCCGTCGGGATCGCCACGGCGCCGGCCATACAGCCTTTGGCGTAAAAGCCGATCGGGGTGGGCGCGGCATTGCTGGGCAGCTGCACCTTGCCGAAAATCTGCTTGGCCGGCGTATCGTCGGCCGATGCTGCATTGCCTGCGGTGAGGCTCAGGCCGATCAGCGCAGCCAGCGTGATCGATCCCAGATGCCGAGTAAAGCCGGTCTTCATCCGTATCATTTGCCGTCCGTTCCCCGATAATGCTTGGCGATCCGCGCTCAAGCGATGCCCAACTGCGATTCGCGTCGTCGATACTGACGCATCGTCTTTGTGTCAGCCTTGCGGGACACACGACCGTGATCCAAAAAAAATGCCCGATTTGAGGCGGCTTCTGTCAATTGCCCGGATTTTGCCTATTCTGTCGTGCAGGCAAGGGAAAAAGGAAAACTGCATGGGGCGAATTGGCATGAATTTCAAACGCGCATTGGCTTTGGCAGTAACCATCTTCCTGGCGACCGGACCGGTGGTGGCTCAGGAGCCGGTCTGGCACGGCGGCATTTCCACGATTGGCGAACTAAAGCACAAGGACGGCTTTGCCCGCTTCGATTATGTCAACCCGGATGCGCCCAAGGGGGGCGAACTGAAGCTCTCCGAAACCGGCACCTACGACACGTTCAACCCCATTCTTGCCAAGGGCGAGGCGGCGGCTGGCGTCACGTCGCTCGTCTTCGATACACTCTTGAAATCCGCCGAAGACGAGGTCACCGCCGCCTACGGGCTGCTCGCCGAAGGCGTCTCCTATCCCGATGACTTTTCCTCGGCGACGTTCCGGCTGCGGGCTGAAGCGAAATGGGCGGACGGAAAACCGGTGACGCCGGAGGACGTCATCTTCTCCTTCGACATGTCGAAGGAGCACAATCCCCTCCTCTCCAATTATTACCGCCATGTGGTCTCGGCTGAAAAGACCGGCGAGCGCGACGTCACCTTCCGCTTCGACGAGAAGAACAATCGCGAGTTGCCGAACATTCTTGGCCAGTTTCCGATCGTGCCGAAGCACTGGTGGGAAGGTGAGGATGCGAAGGGCAACAAGCGCGATATCAGCCGCACCACGCTGGAACCGGTCATGGGCTCGGGGCCTTACAAGATCGCCTCCTTCCAGGCCGGCAGCTCGATCCGCTTCGAATTGCGCGACGACTATTGGGGCAAGGACGTCAACGTGAATGTCGGCCAGAACAATTTCGGTACGATCACTTATACGTTTTTCGCCGACAAGACCGTGGAGTTCGAGGCTGTGCGCGCCGGCGATGTCGATTTCTACAGGGACAGTAGCGCCAGCCATTGGGCGACAGCTTATGACTTCCCGGCAGCGAAGGATGGCCGTGTCATCCGCGCGGAGATCGAGAACCCGCTGCGTGCCACCGGCATCATGCAGGCCTTCGTGCCGAACCTGCGTCGCGAAAAATTCAAGGATCAGAAGGTGCGCGAGGCGCTGAACTACGCCTTCGATTTCGAGGACCTTAACCGCACGCTTGCCTATAACGCCTATCAACGCGTTGATAGTTACTTCTGGAATACTGAGCTTGCATCCTCCGGCCTTCCCGAGGGGCGCGAAAAGGAAATCCTGGAAGCGCTGAAGGACAAGGTCCCCGCTGACGTCTTCACCAAACCCTACACCAACCCCGTCAACGGCGATCCGCAGAAGGTGCGCGGGAACCTGCGCACGGCGCTCGCGCTCTTCAAGGAGGCCGGCTACGAGCTCAAGGGAAGCCAGCTGGTGAACACGAAGACCGGCGAACCTTTCGGCTTCGAGATCCTTCTGTCCAACCCGTCCTTCGAGCGCACGGTCTCGCCTTTCGTCAACAGTGTGAAGAAGATCGGCATCGATGCCCGCATGCGCACCGTCGATGACTCGCAATATACCAATCGCGTCCGGAGCTTCGACTATGACATGATCTACGGCATCTGGGCGCAGACGCTGGTACCCGGCAATGAGCAGAGCGACTACTGGGGCTCGGCCTCGGTCGATCGGCAGGGCTCGAGGAACTATGCGGGCATTGCCGATCCGGCGATCGACGAACTGATCAGCAAGATCGTCTTCGCGCCAAACCGGGAGGAACTGGTGGCGACCACAAGGGCGCTCGACCGCGTGCTGCTGGCTCATCACTATGTCGTGCCTCTGTTCTATTCCAAGGCCCTGCGCGTCGCCTACTGGAATCACCTGACCCATCCGACGGACTTGCCCTATTACGGTATGGGATTCCCGGATGTCTGGTGGTCGAAGCCTGCCGGGACCCCATGAAAGCCTTGCACACGGCTCATCATGTACTCCAAATGCACATATGCGAATCAGTTTGGGCGTTTTCGCCGGTTTGGCCGGGGCGCTTTGAGGGAGACGAACGGATTGACTGAAAACAGGTGGCAGGCCGTGTGCGGATCGGATCGTGTTGCTGGAAACGGCGGCAGACGGGAGCAGCGCTGATGGGTGCCTATATCCTGCGGCGTCTTCTCTTGATGATCCCGACGATCGTTGGAATCATGGCTATCTCCTTCGCCGTCATCCAGTTTGCGCCCGGTGGACCTGTCGAGCAGGTGATTTCCGATCTGACTGGCCAGCAGGGCGGCGACCGGCTGTCCGGTGGCAGTGGCGATCTCGGGCAGTCTTTCTCCGACGATGCCTCCGGCAGGTACCGGGGTGCACAGGGTCTCGATCCGGAATTCATCAAGAAGCTGGAAAAGCAGTTCGGCTTCGACAAGCCGCCGCTTGAGCGCTTCGGTTTGATGATGTGGAACTATATCCGCTTCGATTTCGGCGAGAGCTTCTTCCGCAACACCTCGGTCATCGACCTGATCCTCGACAAGATGCCGGTCTCGATCTCGCTCGGTCTGTGGATTTTGTTGTTTTCCTATGCGATTTCCATTCCGCTCGGCATCAAGAAGGCCATGTCAGACGGCTCGACCTTCGACGTCTGGACGTCAGGCGTGATCATCGTTGGCTATGCGGTGCCGGGCTTCCTGTTCGGCATCCTTTTGATCGTGCTATTCGCCGGCGGTTCGTTCTTCGATTGGTTCCCCTTGCGCGGCATCGTCTCGGATAATTTCGCGCAGCTGAACTGGTGGCAGAAGATCCTCGACTATTTCTGGCACATGACATTGCCGCTGATCACGCTTTTGATGTCTGCCTTTGCGACGACGACACTGCTGACCAAGAATTCCTTCATCGATGAAATCAAGAAGCAGTATGTGACGACAGCGCGGGCCAAGGGGTTGAACGAGCGCCGGGTTCTCTACGGTCATGTCTTCCGCAATGCCATGTTGATCATCATCGCCGGCTTCCCCGGTGCGTTCATCACCGCCTTCTTCACAGGCTCGCTGTTGACCGAATATATCTTCTCGCTCGATGGCCTCGGACGGCTCGGCTATGACGCCGTGGTCAAGCGCGACTATCCGATCGTCTTTGCAACGCTCTACATCTTCTCGCTGATGGGGCTGTTCGTCGGCCTGCTGTCTGACCTCGTCTATACCTGGGTTGATCCGCGCATCGATTTCGACAGGAGGGACGTCTGATGGCTGCTGACATCGTCTCCGCCGATCCAACCTTGCTTGCCGGCCGCACGGGCCGCCTGTCGCCGGTCAACCGCCGCCGCTGGGATAACTTCAAGGCCAATCGCCGTGGCTTCTGGTCGTTCTGGATATTCCTCGTCCTGTTCGGTCTCAGCCTTGGTGCTGAGTTCATCGCCAACGACAAGCCGATCCTGGTGTCCTACAAGGGTGAATTGCTGGTGCCGGCACTGGTCCAGTATCCGGAGGAGAAGTTCCTCGGACAGCTGGGATTCCTGGCGATCACCGACTACAGCGCGCCGGAAATTTCCGATGAGATCAAGGCGAACGGCTGGATGATCTGGCCGCCGATCCGCTATTCCTACCAGACGGCCAACTCCTACATTCCGCACTCAGCGCCGACCAAGCCGTTTTGGTTGATGGACAAGGCCGAGCGCTGCTCCGGCTATCCGCAGGGAGAAGCCGACCCGGGCTGCACCCTCGGCAATCTCAACTGGCTCGGCACCGATGATCAGGCAAGAGACGTCACGGCGCGGATGATCTACGGTTTCCGCATTTCTGTCCTGTTCGGACTTATCCTGACCATCGCATCCGCCATCGTCGGTGTCACTGCGGGTGCCGTGCAGGGCTATTTCGGCGGCTGGACGGATCTGCTCTTGCAGCGCTTCATCGAAATCTGGTCGTCGATGCCGGTGCTTTACATACTGCTGATTATCGCCGCGATCCTGCCGCCCGGTTTCTTCATCCTGCTCGGCATCATGCTGCTCTTCTCCTGGGTCGGCTTTGTCGGCATCGTCCGGGCCGAGTTTTTGCGCGCCCGCAATTTCGAATATGTCCGCGCCGCCCGCGCGCTCGGCGTCAACAACCGGACGATCATGTTCCGCCACCTGCTTCCCAATGCGATGGTGGCGACGCTGACCTTCCTGCCGTTCATTCTCTCCGGATCGATCACCACACTGACCTCGCTCGATTTTCTCGGTTTCGGCATGCCGCCCGGCTCGCCTTCACTGGGTGAACTGATCTCGCAGGGCAAGTCCAATCTACAAGCCCCCTGGCTCGGGTTCACCGCCTTCGCGGTCATGTCCATCATGCTGTCGCTGCTGATCTTCATCGGTGAAGCGACACGCGATGCCTTCGACCCGAGAAAGACGTTCCGGTGAGCACAACGATGACAGACACTCTCCTCTCCGTGCGCAATCTCTCCGTAGCCTTTCATCAGGGTGGCAGGACGTCGACGGCGGTGGATGATGTTTCCTTCGACATCAAGCGCGGCGAGGTCGTTGCGCTGGTCGGTGAATCCGGCTCGGGAAAGTCCGTCTCGGCCAATTCGATCCTCAAGCTTTTGCCTTACCCGGCAGCGAGCCATCCGGGCGGCGAGATCGTCTTTAATGGCAAGGACCTGATGACAGCCTCGGATGCCGAATTGCGGCAAGTGCGCGGCAACGACATCACGATGATCTTCCAGGAGCCGATGACGTCGCTCAATCCCCTGCATTCGATTGAGCGGCAGGTCGCCGAAATCCTTGACCTGCATCAGGGCATCAAAGGTGCTGCCGCGCGGACCCGCGTGCTGGAACTGTTGAACCAGGTCGGCATCCGTGAGCCGGAAAAGCGGCTTGCCGCCTATCCGCATGAACTGTCCGGCGGCCAGCGCCAGCGCGTCATGATCGCCATGGCGCTTGCCAACAGGCCGGAACTGCTGATTGCCGACGAGCCGACCACCGCGCTCGATGTGACGGTGCAGGCGCAGATCCTCGAGCTGTTGAAGAAGCTCAAGGATGAGCATGGCATGTCGATGCTGTTCATCACCCACGATCTCGGCATCGTCCGCAAGATCGCCGACCGGGTCTGCGTGATGACCAAGGGCAAGATCGTCGAGACCGGTCCGACCGCGGAAATTTTTGCCAACCCGCAACACGCATACACCCGCCATCTGCTCGCCTCCGAGCCCAAGGGCGTGCCACCCGTCTCGGATATGTCGAAGCCGGTGGTGATGCAGGCGGAGGGCATGAAGGTCTGGTTCCCGATCAAGGCAGGTTTCCTGCGCAAGGTTGTCGACCACGTAAAGGCTGTCGACGGTATCGATCTGACGCTACGCGCCGGCCAGACACTCGGCGTCGTCGGCGAATCCGGTTCCGGCAAGACGACGCTCGGCCTGGCGCTGACACGCCTGATTTCCTCGAAGGGCCGCATCAGTTTCATCGGCAACGAGATAGCCGGCTATTCGTTCACGCAGATGCGTCCCTTGCGCAACCGGATGCAGATTGTCTTCCAGGATCCCTTCGGTTCGCTCAGTCCCCGCATGGCCGTCAGCGACATTATCGCCGAGGGATTGAAAGTGCATGAACCAGGCCTCTCCGAAAAGGAGCGCGATGCGCGCGTAGCCGGAGTTCTGGAGGAGGTTGGGCTCGATGCGGCGACCCGGTGGCGGTATCCGCACGAGTTTTCCGGCGGCCAGCGCCAGCGCATCGCCATTGCCCGCGCCATGGTGCTGAAGCCGCAATTCGTCATGCTCGACGAGCCGACCTCGGCCTTGGATATGAGCGTGCAGGCACAGGTGGTCGATCTCCTGCGTGACCTGCAGGCTAAGCATTCTCTGGCCTATCTCTTCATCAGCCACGATCTCAAGGTCGTTCGCGCTCTTGCCAACGACATGATCGTCATGCGGCTTGGCAAGGTCGTCGAACAAGGCCCCTCGGAGCGCATCTTCACAGCACCCCAGGAAGACTATACCAAGGCACTGATGGCCGCTGCGTTCGACATGAAAGCGGTCGATGTGCCCGCCATTCGTCAATAGAGTTCCGTTCTCATGCCCTCGAAAAGCCCTGTCATTGTCGATCTGAAATTCATCCCGCGGGAAGTGGAGGGCGGCCTGAAGGGCGCGTTCCCCGGCCGCGACGTTTTCAATCTCGCCGATCCCGCCCACAAGGACCGCGACCTCTCCGGTATCGACTATGCCGTTGTCTGGAAATCCGACCCGGACCTGTTTTCGCGCGCGCCGGATCTGAAGGTGGTCTTCTCCGGCGGCGCCGGGGTCGATCACGTTCTGACACTTCCCGGCCTGCCGGACGTGCCGCTGGTCCGCTTCGTCGATCGCAGCCTGACAACGCGGATGAGCGAATGGGTGGTGATGAACTGCCTTATGCATCTGCGCCAGCACCGCGCCTACGAGGCGCGGGCGAAGGCCCATGTCTGGGAAGACCTGAGCCAGCCGGAAGCGGCCGATATCACCGTTGGCGTCATGGGACTCGGTGTGCTGGGGCAGGATGCCATCCGCAAACTCAGCGTCATGGGATTCAAGACGATCGGCTGGTCGCGCTCGAAAAAGGAGATCGATGGTATCGAGACCTTTGCCGGCAATGAACTCGATGCGTTCCTGTCTAAAACCGATTTCCTCGTCGGTCTCTTGCCCTTGACGGCAGAAACCAAGGCAATCTTCAACGCCCGGCTCTTTTCAAAGCTCAGCCGCAAAGGACCGTTTGCTGCGCCGGTCTTCATCAATGGCGGCCGCGGCGGCAGCCAGGTCGGTGCCGACATCGTAGCTGCTCTGCAATCAGGCACCCTCGGCGGCGCCTCGCTCGACGTCTTCGAACAGGAGCCGTTGGACAGGGACAGTCCCTTCTGGGACATGGACAACGTCTACGTCACGCCGCATGTGGCGGCTTCGTCAGACGTCAAGGCGCTCTTTGCCCATGCGGAGCAACAGATGATCCGTTTCGAAAGCGGGTTGCCGCTGGAGCATCTGGTGGATCGCAAAGCCGGCTATTGATCAGGGCCGGCGATAGCCCGTCGGCTGGTCGTAAAGCCAGCCGATACGCTTGATCGCGTCGGCAAGCCCCTCATGCGAAACGGTCATCGTGTGGCCGTTGGCATGCAGCAATGTCTTCTCGTCTTCCATGATCGCCACATGGCCTTTCCAGAAGACCAGATCGCCGCGGCGGAGGTCGTCGCGGCTGATCTCGGTGCCGAGGCCCTTGGCCTGCATGTCCGTATCACGCGGCGCGCTCCTGCCGGTCATCATCATCGACAGCTGCACGAGACCCGAGCAGTCGATGCCGAAACCCGAGCGCCCGCCCCAGAGATAGGGGGTTTCCAGGAACCGCGCGGCAATCGAGACATAGTCGCCGGACAGCGGCGCCCCAGCTTCGGCGCAGTGGTTGGCGATGATCGCCTGTCCGCCTTCCAAAAGGAAATAGCGGGTGCCGCGTGTATCGCGCTCGTCGATAACGGCAATGCGATTGCCCATCGACAGCGCTTGCACGGTTGGAAACCTTAGATCGGGACCGGAATAGATGAAGGTCCGCGGCGCGGTGACGATATGGGTCAGGCTGCGCACCACCGGCGAGATGGCGTAGTCCGGGACATAGCCGACATAACCGTCGAAATCGGCCTTGACCCAGGCCCAGCCGCCGCTGGTATCGAGAACATGGACGGTCTCTCCGAGCAGCAGCTCCGTATCGGTGCCGCATTCGAGTTCCGGTCTCGCCCGCAGCTGTACGACAGGCACGCAGATCAGCCCCGGTGAGCCGCTGACATAATTGATTGCCTCGACGACGCCGCGCAGGCGTTCCTCGGCAAGGTCGTTGCGATAGGCGTTCAGCCGGCGGTCGGGAAGATCAAGCATGGTTTCTCAGATAGACAGTTTGCGTCCCTGATCAATGATCAGATCGCCAAGTTTTTCAAGATAAAGCGCACCTTCGACCGTACGTTTGATGATCACATTGCGCTTGTCGCGCTCGTCGCGCGTGCGGGTCACGAAGCCGAGATCGCCCATCGTATCGAGCGCGCGGGTGATCACAGGCTTGGTGACACCCAGAATGCCGGCAAGCCCGCGCACCGTATGCGGTGGCGGAATAAGGTAAATATGCAGGAGAATGGAAATCTGCCGAAGGGTGAGGTCGCGATTGTCGATCCGCACCTGTTCGAGCGAGACGCTGTGCCAGAGGTTCAGTGCCTGCGAAGCTGATAATTCGACCGGCATCGGGCGCCCTCGGTTCAATCAGCCGGCATTTTAGCCGTCAGACCGTTACGGAAGCGTTTCTCTGCGCGATGCCGTTGCTACTCTCAAATTCGAGCGATGGCCTTTTCGATCTTCGCCAGATGCGCCTGCCGTTGCTTAACGGTCACGCGGTCCATATCGTGCAGCGAGATCATCCGGAATTGAACGCCCTTGGCGCAGAAGGCCGCGATCCCGCGCTTCAGCAGGCGGCGAACCGGATTGCCCATGTAGAGCTTGACGACCCACCAGGGCGAGCCTGTCGTCGTCAGCGCCCAGAACAGCTTGATGTTGGTCAGCCGCGGGAGAATACGGCCGCCGGATTGCTCATGATCGAAGGCGACGCCAGGGGCAAAGACACGGTCGAAGAAGCCCTTGAGGATGGCCGGAAAATTGAACCACCATTGCGGAAAGACCAGGATCAGCCCATCGGCTGCCCGCAGCTGCGCGACGATGCCGTCGACTGCGGTGGTGTCGTAGGGAATATCGAAATAGCCGCGCCGCTCCCTTTCGCTCAGCCGTGGATCGAAATCTTCCTGGTAGAGATCGAGCAGATCGACGCTGTGGCCGTTCTTTTCAAGCGCGGCCTTTGTCGTTGCCGCGACGCTTGCGGCAAAGCTATCGGCGAGCGGATGTGCGAGGACGATGAGAAGACGCATCCTAAAACAAACTGCCTTGTTTCGGCGGCGGGGCGATCACCGCAGGCTTTTCCACGCGTTTCTTTACCGGTTGTGGCGGCGGCGTTGCACCGCCCTCGGTTGTTGTTGCATTGATCGAGCCGTCGGCGAATTCAATGGCGATGGCCTGGTTTAGCGAGAGGGCCGACGCCGCCTTGACCGGCATTCCCGTCTCGTCGCGCACCAACGCATAGCCGCGCTTCAGAACGTTGCGGTAGGAGAGCGACTGAAGGATACGGTCTTGCGCCATAACTGTGCTGCGCCTCCGCCGGAGGTCGGCCAGAAGCGCAACGTCGGCGCGGCCGGAAAGCCCTGTCAGGCGATCCTGGGACCGATGAATTTGGCTCAGCAACCGGGCAGGCAGCGTGCGCAGGGCGGCATCGGCCGAGGATACCCGCGCGGTAGAGCGCTGCAACAATCGTTCGACGATACGCTCGGCACGGGTCATCCGTTCGCCAAGCTTCTGCCGCCGCTCGTTGATCCGGTTCGACAGAACATCCGGCCTCAGATGCGCGGCGGTGCGCTCGAAGGTCCGCCGCTTGTTGGCCGTGTTCATTTGCAGCCCGCGCCCAAGCCCGGCCGATGCCTCGTCGAAACGGCGGCGCGGCAGGGCAAGAAGCTGGTCGAGGGAGGGCAGCGCGCGGGTTAGTGCTCGCACGGCCTGCCGACGGTTGTCCATCTGCCGCGTCACGACGGATTTCAGCCGGGCGGAAAGCGCCGCAACGCTGGCTTCCAGATCGGCCTTCACAGGTACCGCCATTTCAGCAGCCCCTGTCGGCGTCGGCGCGCGCTGGTCGCTGGCATAGTCGATCAGCGTCCAGTCCGTCTCATGGCCGACCGCCGAAATCAGCGGGATCTGCGAGTTGGCCGCCGCCCGCACCACCGCTTCGTCATTAAAACTCCAGAGATCCTCCAGGCTACCGCCACCGCGTGCGACGATCAAAAGGTCGGGCCGGGCGATTGGCCCACCGGCCCCAAAGGCATTGAAGCCTTCGATTGCCGCAGCCACTTCATTGCCGGAGCCTTCGCCCTGCACCCGCACCGGCCAGACAATGACGTGGACGGGAAACCGGTCAGAGATGCGGTGGAGGATATCGCGGATGACGGCGCCGGTCGGCGAGGTAATGACGCCGATGACTTTTGGCATATAAGGCAACAGCCGTTTGCGCGACGGATCGAACAATCCTTCGGCGCCAAGCTTGCGCTTGCGCTCCTCGATCAGCGCCATCAGGGCGCCCGCGCCCGCGGGCTCCAGTGTTTCGATGACGATCTGGTATTTGGAGGAGCCGGGGAATGTCGTCACCTTGCCGGTGGCGATCACCTCCATACCTTCCTCGGGCCGGAATTTCAGCCGGCTCATCGTGCCCTTCCAGATGACCGCGTCGATCCGCGCCTTGTCGTCTTTCAGGGAAAAATAGGCATGACCCGAGGAATGGGGACCACGATAACCGGAGATTTCGCCGCGCACCCGCACCTGGTCGAAAGCCTGCTCGACCGTGCACTTGATGGAGCCGGACAGTTCCGAGACCGAATATTCGGCGAGATTGGAGGGCGAATCGGATTCGAAGAACGAGTTCATGGACCTATTTTGCCGTGCCCGGCGACGGATAGCCAGTCTTCGGCGATGCGTTCAACCGACCTTTTTCATCCCCGTTCGTCCCCGGTCTGCAAAACCGTGCGCATCATTACGGCAATGCCAATCATCATAGAGGATCATGCAGATGCCAGACCGTT
>Ga0307515_10000919_pt1 | contig 67650 bp, 60 predicted proteins | sample 17_EM_MG_FD_194513 | JGI IMG/M metagenome (GOLD analysis project Ga0307515, IMG submission 194513) | Populus trichocarpa ectomycorrhiza microbial communities from riparian zone in the Pacific Northwest, United States - 17_EM | ecosystem: Host-associated > Plants > Roots > Unclassified | place... | reverse complement strand
GAAACTGCGAAACGGCGATCGGAGGGCGATATGCAAGTCGACGCGCGGTATTGACGCCGGGCGCGGTGTAATCCGCCACCGGGGTGTCTCTGACGGCTCTGACGGAGCGCGTCCACTCTGACGCAGCCAGTCCGCCCAGACGGAAATGTTTTTTGCTGATGTAGTTGATGGGAGAGGAGGCTCAGGTAAAGAGAAAAAGGGCAACTGGGAATGAATTCATGACTGTTGTGTGAGTTTCAAAAAATAGCATGCCTCTGGGACTTGGTTAAGTATAATCCTTTTCCTCATACATTAACATAAGCAAGTGCATCTTGCATATAATCACACAGCATTACAACTGTGTTACTCAGAAAGTGGAGTCTGTTTCCTGGCTGGAAGAGTACACCAGATACAAGACTTGACTGGACAGGTAGAGCTATTGATTAAAGAGTACAACTACAAGAGCCATAATACACATGGGTATTCGAGTGGAGCACTCGATGCAAGGTGCAATCAAAGAAAGGAAGCTATCCTGGTTGGGATATTAAATAGAGGTCATACTGTGTCATCAACTTTAAAGGAATAGGAAATACTCACTGACGAGAACAAATCGCTTAATCATTGGCATGACTGCTAAATGGCTTACTCCAGAAGGCATTAGCATATTGTTAATGGACCAAGATATTGACATGCTACCAGTATGACTGGCTGCAAGAACAATGCAATTGAAATAATTTTGGGAAGAAATTGATGCTAACGTAGTCAACTCTAAAGTATTGAGAGATGCTGACCAATGTTTCTTGGACCACTCTGCCAAGATTTGAACTGATGATCTTCAAGTTGGTAATTAAGCTCTTGTGTACAATATCAAGAGAGGGTATTGTGTGGTGCCAGACTGGACGCTACGTGGTGTGGACCCTACAGAAATGTTAATATTACCTACAGATGGGGAATTTATTGAGTAGACAGGCTTGATGAAGTAAAGCTCATTGGCTGGATAGAGGATGGTCTATAGAAGATGTTGTTCACTTGCTACGATGGCATGCATGGCACCCGAATCTTGTATACATAATGCATTACACAGCATCAGGGATTGGAGAAATTTCAGGTGGGAATAGTAGCATGTGGTAAATCAACGAAGAAAGATGGAATCATTTAGTTCAGTGCAATGTTTGGATAAAACAGTCATGGGTACAGCCAGAGGATATGGTAAGATCTGAGGTGTTGCTGGATAAGCAGAACACCATATATCTAGTACTAGTGGACCACCCATCCCAAAAGTTGTGGGGAAGATGGGGGAAGAAGATGCAGGGGATGGGAGGAGATCCATTACATGGACCAAAATCAAAAGATAGGAAATGACCAGAGAGGGTACCAAATGAGAGGCAACTGAAAGAGATGAAACAAAAAGAGAGCTATCAGAAACAGAGAAAACAAACAGAAAGGAAATCAAATGACCAGGAACAAAAAGTGATACAACAAAAAGTGCCGCAACAAAATGTGAGGGAAGCAAATGTGAGGGAGCCAAAGGACAGGGAATGATACGACAGGGAACAGAAAGCCACAGAACACAAAGCGGGGAAATACACAGTGATGCAACAGAAAGAGATGGATCAAAAGCGAAGAACTAAAAGTTGTACATATTAAAGTCACACAATGGTGTGGATTTCCAAAATGGTGGGGAAAGAAATGTTCCATTCGGCTGAGTTGCACTCATGTCAAAATTAAAAGTCCAACCAATCACCACTAACCCTTTAGTAACCTGCAGATTATAAATGCAATGACTTGCTCTTAAAGGGGCAAAAAATTCACCACAAAGAACAGGAACAAGAAACAACATATACTCAGCCACTAGCTGTAGAAGGGGAAGAAGAAGTGGAAGATACGAGAAACTTTGGACAAGATATAACAAGAATGCAAAAAGAACACCATGAGCCTCCCAGAGACTGGAAGAAGTGGGAAGTGTTTCAAGATACTCCCCCAGATACAACAGAAGCCCCCCTCCCATATCACTATGGAAAGACAGACCTCCATGCTATTCCACTCTCTTTGTACAACAATGACTGCCTCTCATATCGCCATCTCAACGATAAACGACAGTCATAAACATGAACAAATTTTTAACTATCAATGATATTGATGTGGTACTCACAGATAGTATCCATTGCAAATCATCTTTAGCAGCTACCACCACTACTATAAACCACAACCATCGCACAGCCACAAGACCACTTCTGGTATTACCACAGTAGGTACCACCACTGCGGCCACCACCACCACTCCAGCTATCACCCACATAGCCACCACCACTACTACCACAACCACCACCACCACCACCACCATTGCTCCAAATAACTCCTTCTTTGATATCTCCACTATCACAGGTAATCCTGTTCAAGTATTCCATTTATAGTTATGATTATCTGTACTCAACATAAACTTCTTCTCCAGTCAATCTGTCTAACCATTACCAGATCCCATATGGCCTAATACATGGAGTTTATTTCACAAGGCTGAGCTAAATCCATGTTTGAAATCTATGGATTGTTTGGGGACATTACTAAAGCTGCTGATACTGTGATTGCATAGATATACAATTTCGCAGAACGAAATGTAGACTGGCAGATGTTGAAATACAAATGTACAACGGCTATCTAAAGGACCCTGATGATGTCAGCAAAACAAGACAGATAATCATACAGCCCCACTCTGCCCTGGAGAGGATGCCACAGGCAGCAATTAAGCTATCTGAATAGTGGCACCACTATTCCAAACCCCAGCAAATCATATATAAGTCCAATGTACATGAGATATTACCATGATTGTCTCTATTTGCAAGCCAGACATTAAGAGACTCCGCTGGGAAAGAGAAGCTGGAACCACACCTATGTTAACAGCCTGATCACATTCAGGTTGAAATCAAAGGCCAAGAAGTGGTTTATTCCAAAGCATTCCAGAAATGTAAAAAGTTATTAGATAATAGCTTCACTCCACTGGAAGAAGGAATTGACAACAAATCAATGGGCTTGATAGGGCACTGAGGGTTAGTGGCGCCACTTGGAATTAACCCTGGCATGGATCACATGACCATGCAAAGTTATTTCACACCATCTCACAATCCAAACTACCTGCATCTGACAAAGAGAACAAGATATTTGCACAGCAATTACATACAACCATACAAATCAAATGGAATACAAAGTGGGTAATGTTGCAGAGATGTTGATCGATATTCCCAAGAATAGAACCCAAGATGGAGCAGGTGCTAACACCGCCGAAAGGGTTGCTCGATTACTGATAGCACTGGGTGTAGGTAACCTGCTAGCAGTCTGTGTTTGGATCACAAAACTGATTGGTTCGATCGCTGGCCTGCCCAAAAACCTGACATGCTGACGCTTGGCGGGCCAAACCCGGACGTGTACCCGTCGACCCACAGGTTTTCCGGGCATGGCTTGGCCGATTGGTTCCAATCTCTGGTTCGGCTTGTCTGGATTGTGCATTTATGGTCACGTTGAGATATCCTACTGTTCATTGCAAAATATTGACTTTGGTATGTAGTTGTCTTCTTTTGATGTATTGGCTGCCTTAATAATCAAAAAAAGGGGAGACATGCTACCTGCCCCATCCTGAAAATGAGGGTCAACGGAGTGTCAACGATTTTTGGTCTTCCATCTTGGGTAATCTGACTGGCAATTGGTAGTGTTAGAAACGGTTCCGGACCAGCACTTCGGGTCCTGGTACAGTTCAGAACCAACCCGTTTCCAAAATGGCGGTCCAGGTCGTCCATACACCAGAACCGTCAATCTGGGTACGGTTCGATGGACATCTCACAACCCGTCGGAATTGGGCGGGTTGTCCAGCAGGATGTCCAGCGGGTCCATGTGTAGATTCATATAATGCTCTTGTTTTTGCTGTATAATAATCGTATCTTATCAAAATCGCATTTTCAACATCCAACAATGACTTTTTGCATGTTTTGCACATTGCAATATTGATTATTTTGGAATCAGTATTTTTCCATATCTGTTTTGTGTTTTTACGTTCCAAAGCTGTCAATAGTGCTGTTATGAGCTCTAATATCTGTGCGATACCCGGATTACCCTATATGCAATACCACAAATTTTTGAGGCTTGGGTGACGCTCTTTTCATGATGGGGTAACAAAGAAATGTTGCACTATTTTGGCCGAAAAGGTGGTCATCACTTGGCATATGAATCTGTACAACCAAGCGACATTTAGATTAACCAAGATGTAAGACCAAAGATCGTTGACGCTCTGTTGACGCTCATTCCCAGAACAGGGCAGTGACCATGTCGCTTCCTTTTGTGCCAAGCGATGCTGGCAATACAATGGTTATAAGTATTCGTCACTAAATTGAATCGTAATTACCTCACTTACATGACCAGAATTCGGTGACGCTCCTTTGACGCTCATTTTCTGAATGGAGCTGTGACCGTGTCACTTTCTTTGTTGGGCATAAAGGCTCCCAATACGTAGGTTATGGGTATTCGCGACCGACTTGAATCGTAATTTCCTTACTTATATGACCAAAATTCGTTGACGCTCCGTTGACAATCATTTTCAGAATCGGGCTGTGACTGTGTCGCTTACTTTTTTGCGTTTAAAGGCTGGCAATACAATGGTAATGTGAATCAGCGACTAGAATGATTGTGATTACATTAAGTACATGACCGAAAATTGGTGACACTCTGTTGACGCTCATTCTCAGAATGGGGCAGTGACCGTGTCGCTTTCTTTGTTGCCTATAAAGGCTGCCAATATGTTGGTTATGTGTATTCGCGACCAAATTGAATCGTAATTAACTTATTTACATCACCTATATTCGTTGACGCTCCATTGACGCTCATTTTCAGAATGGAGAAGTGACTGTGTTGCTATCTGTTTTGCCTATAAAGACTGCCAACACGTTTGTTTTGAATGGCAGAGACCAAATCAATACTGAATTACCCTACTTACAAGACCAAAAATCGTTGACGCTCCGTTGACCCTCATTTTCAGAATGAGGCAGTGACTGAGTTGCTATCTGTTTTGCCTATAAAGACTGCCAACACGTTTGATTTGCATGGCAGTGAACAATTGAATATTCAATTACCTTACTTATAAGACCAAAAATCGTTGACGCTCTGTTGACGCTTATTTTGATGTAATGTCTAGTCGAAATCTGCTGCCATTGATAATTCTACCGATGAGTATTTAAACTTATTGGATGCTCTTTTGGCTGATTATAACTGGATCCTGTGGCCTTAGTAATATTCTGGCATGGGTTGCTCTCATTGTGTTGAATGGTATGTATCACGTTGAATAACACATTTCGCCTGCTATGCTTGTGTTTATCAACTACCATTTAGACATAACTGATCAATATTCTCCCATCATAATTCTCTAAGTGAAATTCTCTGTCAAGCAACATAAAGAACCTGCTGAAAACATATTGTCCCATTCTGTCCTACGTTTATCTGTTTCACCTGATCCTCCTTGTTTCGGTAGCATTGACCATCACCAACCCCTTTTCAGGCTGTTCCATTGACCTCCCAGTTGGCCGAATCAATCCGGGCACATTTGGTGCGGCACACACATCCCGCTGCGCAGGGCATTCCGGTTCCTCAAACTAATTGTTGTGCTCTACATCTGATTCATTGTCAGCCTCACAGTCGTCTTCGCTCCCATTTGGATTATCGAAACCACCGGTCCAGTTGAGCCAATTATCAGTGCCGGAAATGCTCTCGGGTGCACTGTGGTCATCACTTTCGACTTGATGAAGGTCAATTCTCCGTATTCGGCGAACATACAATACTTGGGTTCGTCATTCAGCGAGTTCCTTTGCAGTCAAAGCTTGTGGCAATGGTGATCTTTCAGACAATTTAAATGCAGCCACACCATCATGTTGAAAGAGTGACCAGGATGCTTTGACGCTTTCTTGCGTATCTGAAATTTATCCTATGGGTGTCATCTGTTTGTTTGGAGTGCGTGATTCCTTCCGTGTAGTATGTAGGTTTTGGCTCCCCTGCCACATCTCCAAAAGTCATGAACCTGGGCCATTCTGTGCAATGTCCTTTGCTCTGCCTCTCTCTTCAAATCCAAGTCGGTATCGGATTCCGACCTATCCAATACTGGGTCATCGCCAGCCAATATTCCATTGTTCGCGCGAGTATACTGCCTTACTACAACCTTTTCCTCAAGGGTCTCCCCTGTGGTTGTTGACTGCGTCCAGCCAATAACGTCTCATCGAAGGGAAAAACTGGCCTCCACTCCGACACCATGCGGTATGATTGAGAATATGTTGTGTGCCACATTGGAGAGATCGGCGTACTTCAAGTGCGTTTCCTCCTGCTGTCGCCACTAGCCCGTGATATCCGGGATCCAAAATGTACTGCTAATCTCTATTGGGTCGGAGTGGTAATCATCAAGATTCGCATTAACTTGCCCCCAGTTCTTTGGTGATTCAGGCGGCGAATTCAAATCGAGCGTGGTGGCTGTCAATCGGCGTGCTGCGCAATCGCTCTGTCCAGATGTCATTTCGGCCAAATTTTCAGGCATTGGTATTCTTTATCACCACTGGACATATCATATGGATCACAAGATGATTGACCAGATTGAGAAGGCATTGCAGAATGGATGAAGTCATTGCTCTGTAGTTTGTAATGTGTAGTGACCGACAAGCATCTTATATTTGACGCAGTATTCGTTCTCCACATACTTCAAAAATGCCTCATAGTATTGGGTAGTATAAGAAGTCTCATCCTCAGGATTGATAGCCATTCCCTTGTCCCATTTCCTAAACGATTGCAACTTCGGAAAAGGATCAAGAATATGTGCTGAAATAAGAAGCGTACCCGTCGTTGGAGTGACTTCAGCAAAGTATTTGGACAGCTTTGTCGCGCAAACTTCACAGCGAAGTATAAATCTTCCTTCCTCTGAGTTTTCTTCTTAGCTGGAGCTCGCAAAACGCCATCCAAATGATCAAACATGTCATTAAAGATGGTGGTAACATGTTGCAGTGCGACTGTATGTCTTTTCGACATCCACAGAGTCCAGTATCGGAATGGCATTAACATTTCCATGATGTACATGACGATTGTCCATGCATCCTCTGTTGTGTAGAGTGACCGGCAATCGCTGAATTTCGAATGCTTCAGCCACTTGCAGGTGAATTCTCGTAATCAATAGGCTCGCTCAAGCAACTCCATTCTTGAATTCCACCATGTTTTCACATCCACAATAGAAAGATTTGCGATTTGTACTTTGGGTTTTTGACAGTCAACAAACTCGTTTCGACGACCAGGTGTCAACGTAATGAACACAGCTAGCATTCGCTGCTATATGATGGTCAGTTTCAGAATTTTCAGAGTATCTTGAAATACATACTTTCTCAATTATCTTGGCCAAATCTGCATTCATAGCAGACACCTTATTGATTCTAGCGTTGCCCTCTTTTCGAAGTCTTTGACTCTTCTCATTATGTCTGCTTGCATTCTCTTCAAATTGCTGATTGCGCTGATGTGATTCCCACGACTTTGTATGGCCTTTGACACCGAGACTGCTCATGAATGCACCTTAAGCACGGTGAATCACATGTGCCATGCATGGTATGAGGTTTCTCAATGCAGGCCACTCGATTCCTGAGGCCTGAAGTGTGGATTGTAGTTCCCGAGTCATCGAGTAATTTGAGGAGGCGTTATCAGTTATAATTCCTGTTGTACGGTGGCCTGTGCTCGAGTAGTCCAGTGTGCGCGGGCGTATGCGAAGGTGTGTCTATTGTATCGTGTAACGAGACATGTCACATCGACATAAGGTCGATCGATGACTAATGGTGCTAACTACAAAAGAGGCAAGTTACATCATAGTCCTTGGCATAGTGATATCCATACTTCCAATCAGCTCAACAATTCCAAGCAAGCAGCCGTCAGACAGCTCAAAACGATGTAGAACTTCCTTCAAATGTGTGGCTAGCCTTGCTCCAGTGTGATGACCCTTGACCTATTATCTGGAATTAGTTGTTGAAGTAGAAAACGAACAGGGTATTGAGCTCATCCAAAGCGAGTTGCACTTCCCGCATAGCCCAATTGCGATCCATATCATATGCAATGACCGACATTATTGCTAATTAGTTTGTTGATGTCCACCCGTCCAAAGCTAAACTAACTTTATTTCTTGTTGGCAACTGCTTTTTAATTGCATCCTTAGTCAGTGAGTATTCCCGCCAACAAATGTCGCTAAGGGTGCTCGCTGACAGTTGCACCAGCTCGCTGCATAATGCGTTATGTGACCGCCGTAGCTCAAGGTTTGATATAGCGTTCCATGGTACATGAGCCAATACAAATCCTAACATCAGGTAGTGATTCCAAGTGTCCTGGTGAAATTCGGCAGTTGCAAAGTCCTTAGCTGCTAGTTTGGAGAGTATTGTCTGTTAATACAGCCAATATGGCTCAGATGTCAATGTCGCCAATGAATTGCTCTTGCGAACTTACTTTTGTAATCCCACGACTTCCTTGCCTCTTCAATATGGCCAGTGCTGCTTCATCGACCGTCGAGCTAGTCAATTCAGTAACCTCTGACTCCGTTAATTCGTTCAACTTTGCGATGTGTGCATTTGCCAGCAAGTGTTTGCGCATTGAGCTGGTCCCAGGCTCTTATGGATGGCGGAGAACCTGATGACAAACGATACATATGATGCCAGGGCTGCCGGTCTCCACAATTCCGCAATGCAAATAGAACCGCCATGAAGGCGCATGTCTAGAATTCTTCCAAGCAATAGAACGCTTCGAGCTCACATTCATAGAAGCCCACCAACGATCGAATATGATTTGTAGTGTAAGGTCCTTCAAATCACGAATAAAGACACATTTATTTTTGGAAGATATCAGTACCTCTAGCAACGAGGTATTCAAAGATTGTGAATCCGACATGGCGGTAGGAATTGGACGGCTGGGTCATTGGAATTGACATGATGTCAATTGGTACGGTATTGTCGAGAAGATTGCTGGTTCTCAAATATAGACTCTAGAGCTACGAGCAACAAAGAAGTAAGCCCTGTGAGACATTACATGCATAGTTGTGTAGTGGTATACAAGGACGTATTGGAAAGACTGACCATTAATAATTCAATTTCGGTACAACACAATGCAGTATGTTGCTGTGTAGGTTACTGCGCCAGCACAAAACCTGTTGATGCTCTGTTGATGCTCATTTTTAGGAGGCAGTAGTGATATCGTCACTAGCCATGTTTGCCTATAAACGTGGCCATTACTTCTAGTATGGATCAAAGCCGACGCACAGCCCGTTGATTATGCAAGATGCAGGACCATAAATTGTTGACCCTCCATTGACGCTCAATTTTAGGAGATAGTCGGGATGTCCCCCCTAACATTTTTGCTTTGAAAGGCGGCCAATACATGCAATGTAGGTAGATGTCATTGCGCAGCCCCTAGATTATTCCAAATGTATGATCAAACATTGTTGACGCTCCGTTGACGCTCATTTTTAGGAGATCGTCACGATGTCATCCCTATCAGATGTGCCCAGAACGGCGGCCAATACTCCGATTATGAGTGAGAGTAATTCCCCAGTGTTTGGATTATCCAAGATGCAAGACAAAGAAATGTTGACGCTCCTCTGACGCTCATTTCTAGGGTATGGCAACAAGGGTTTCACTTGTCCTTTTAAACAGAACAACGTTCAATACATTCACTTTGTCAGGATGTGACTATGTAGCCGTCTGATTGCAGAATGTGTAAGACTATGAACCATTGACGCTCCATTGACCCTCACATTACACACAGCCTCACTGTCATTGTATGGTCAATCATTGTGGTCCAAGCATATTTTGGAATTATTGACAACCAATCATTCTTTTCTACGTATTATATTTTGCATCCTGATGTTTTGTCGCCCCTTGCTATCTGATTCACCTCTTCATGCGTGACATGAGCGAGAAATGACAGAGCCATATCACATTCCAGCGCTTTTGGCTGGCAATTAGCGGCATGCAGACCCAGCCACTGATTTTTGATCAATATCGCCTGACTATCCATCCTTTCCCGATCCAGCTGCATATCCTCCATTTCTATGACCCACCATGAGCAATTTTCAAAATCTCGACCATATGGACCAGGGCTAAGCTGAGAGTTGTGCATTTGAATGCATTGATGAATGCAGCATGACGGTTGTCACGCATACAGGTTCGTATTGCGCTTTGACCGCTCCTTCTATGACTCATATGACATCACTCACTTTAAAGTTATTGCTAAATTTCGTCACAAATTTAGTTTTTGCTTTCGCACTTAACAGTAACAGGAAAGACGACAACCGGCTCATTGGTCGTCTTGTGGCATGATTTGGAGTTTACCACTCTAGAATGGTGCGTACGACCGTTGCACATGCACAGATGAATTATCATGTCTCACAATTTGGTCACTGAAATCAATACAAAGCTGACACATGGCAAAATAGAAATGCAAATTGCTTTTCACCGCTCTACATTGTCAAAAAATTTCAATTGCGCTGTCTATTCCTCAGCAGATGCAGGATCTGTCACCATTTCTTCGTGGGAATCCGATTTCTATATAGAAATTTGCTCGGGAGGCAATAAGCAGTGTTAGGCACTTACTGGTTGAACTGGCATCGCATACGAAATCAGTGATGAATCCTACTCCGCACCGTGCGGGAGAGAATATATGCATTCGGGCACGTTTGCTTGACCTGAGGCTACTCTCATATGGCTACATCCTGGTCGAGAAGTATATTGCGGCATTCGCGATATTCCGGGGAGGCTATCAAGAGTCTCTAATAGCTCTCCAACTGTTGTCAGGGGAGGTGCCGCTGCGACATGATCTGATTTGGACCTTATGACCGCTGGAACCTTCAAATCGGATGTTCCGTACTTCTCATCTTTCTTGTGGAAGTAGTCTGCCGTATCCCCCCATCCTGGTTGTGTCAATTGGTGAAGCTTCATCTGCGTCTGCCAAAACCTCTCCATGTGGCGTTGAACCGTTTTGGATATTGTGCCCATCACCCAGCCGGGTTCGTCATCTTCGCTCAGCTTGCCCTGCTCTGAATCATCGTCTTCTTCTTCATCTTCCTCATCCTCCTCATCGTTGGATCATGCAAGATCGCTCAGACTGTCTCCGATAGCATTCAGCATCTCTTCAAATGTGTTTTCAGGCTCTCTGCAGGTCGATACCGCCTTTTCAACATTGCTCATATCTTTCTGCTTCTACTTAATCGCTGTCTCTGCATCTTCAACTTGCTTTCTTGCCACCGCAGTCTCTCTCTCCACATAATCCTCTATCTAGTGATCTTTCTCTTTATTACTCAAAAGGTTCGTTTGTTGTTTATTCTCCGCCGCGAGCTTCTTTTTGGATCGCAAGCTACGCAATGCTCCAAGGGCTGGGACCGTTTCTGCCTCCAACCCACTCTTCGCGTCATTGGCTTGGTGACATCGTCATGTGGAATGCTTCGTCGATTTGCCATATTTGCCCGCTGGGAGAGGAGAAAGGTTTTTGTTTGGCGCATTGACCATTGTATTTCATGTTGACTGTTATTGGGAGAGATGTTGGATGTTGCAAGATATGGACCATATGGAGGCAAGCTGCGTGATTTATGTCAGGGTTGGTACACTTGTTCAACTTAAACAAAGCAAATTCTGCGTTTTGACAGTCACTAAATTGGGAATATTCATGTTAACCGTACAAGATGACTCGATGTTTTGTTTCAGTTTCATGTACAGTCCTGGTGATCTCTTGAGACAAATATCACCAGACGTCCTTTCTGTCGAAGAATATCCTGTGTATATGTTACATTGATGAGATTTCGGCTGTAGTGAACTTCAATTCATCCCTGTAAGCAAACATACAACATCGGTCCAACTCTCTGCAAATCCCGGGACTGTTTGTTACCCCTGCAACCTGCAGCTATACGCAGGCGGATCCATCATAAGTAGAACGTCCAAGTTGGCGGTCGGTCAGTCTATTTTGACTTGAAGCCAACTATATATTCCTCAGAACTTCCCACTTCTTTTGGTTATCATCTTCCTCTCGTTTACCACACCAGCGGGTCATGGCTACACAAATAGCTCAGACAGGCGAGAGCGGATCTGAATCAAGCGAAATGATGGGCGCTTCATCCAATGCGTCACGTGAAGGTACACAGCAACAATGCAGACACCAGTTAGTCCACCGCGAAGCTGCCAATGTAGCCACCGAAAACATGACCCAGGACGCACATTTAGACATCATCCTTAAAACCGGAAGCAGCACGAACAAGAAGCACCATGCAATTGTATGTGAGTATGTCCGTATCATGGTATACAGCAGTCAATTGATTGAATAATGAAAAGCCAGTATATGGAGGGAGATACGTGACCAATATCTCACTGCCCGTAATGGGAAACCCCCATGGTCGACGAAGGCCTTTGTCCGCACAGTATGGGAAATATAACATCACGACGTTGTCAGCTCTGGCATTTTTGCGGACAAATCTGGTGATAAGCGTCCCCATGTATGGAAGAAAAAGACTTTAAACACTTTAGACGAGGCTATGGATGCGTATATGGTAGAGGTAATCGACGATTCTCACTTTCAGAAGCAGCAACTAATATCTTGTAGGTCTTCAACATGGCTGCTACTATGGCAAGGCAAGGAGGTCGGGTACAGCCAGAACAGTCAGACATGCGCCTCGCCTTGAATGTAGCGAAAATGGCCAAAGGACGGTGTTCACGGGCCACGATAGTGGAAACGCAACACCTGATCAAGAGACCTCGTGCAGAAGTCTGGGAAGAGAAGAAGCGGGGTGTTGAATTTGCTGGTCATAGAAGGGTAAAAGCTGCGATAGAACAACACCCGGCGATGGTTTATGAAAATCATTCTGACGGCTGCCTTCCTTGCCAAAATGGCACCGCAAAGAATCCACGGACACGCTGTAGGCCCAGATGCAAGGCCGCACCTCCTCTAGTCTGGCGCAAACAGCCGACACCAGCAGTAAAGCCACCTCCACCCAGAACGCCACCTGCGCCATCCGGTGACAATAATCACGCCAAATGTTTGAAAATCCAAAATCGGCCTGCCGGCTATGAATATAGACATGCTCCCCTTCCCAGCACTCAGTTTTTCAATCATGATTTATATGCCAAGGATAGCGAGCACAATGAAGATTTTATTCCAGATTTGCGGAATGATGAACGAACATCCACTGGTTAGTACACTATCTGCCGCATGGTAATACAGATTACATCCATTTTGCAGATGACAGCAGCCAATTGAGTGAAACTGCCAGTGAAAACAAACATGAATCGTAAGGAACAAAATTTTTGAGGGTAGCATTATCTATAACTGCCGGACACTTTATAGAATGTTTTAAAGGATGTATTTATATGTATTATCAAAGAACAATGAAGTGATAAAGAAGATAGTACCTGAAGAAGACAGAAAGGCTGTCAAAATATTGTTAATGATATATTCCGCCAATTGAAATGATGGTATATTGAGGATATGCCCATGGCAAAATGAGTATCAACGGAGCGTAAACAATTTTTGGTGCTGTAAGTCAGGTAATAAAAACGCAATTCAGTGATGAATATACATAATGGGAGTGTTGGCATCCTTTATGGGGAAAAGAGAACGCAAAACGCTCCCTGCCCCGTCTTGAAAATGAGTGTCAACGGAGCGTTAACGATTTTTGGTCCAGTTAGTCGGGTATTCAAAACGCGACTTGGTAGTGAATACACATAATCGAAGTATTGGCATCCTTTATAGTCAAAAGAGAAAGCAACACGCTCCCTGCGCCATCCTGAAAATGAGCATCAATGGTGTGTCAACAATTTTTGGTCTTCCATCTCAGTTAATCTAAATGGCTCTTGATTAGTGTTACCAACGAGTCCAAATTCCCGGTTCGGTTCCGGGTCCGGTTCCAACCCAGAACCGGACCATTGCAACTGGTTTCCACCAAAAACCCGGCATTTCAAATCTACTATTTTGGCTCCAATTAAGTATCTGAGTTCTGATCGTATCGTGACATGATCAGTACGTAGATTGTGTAGTTTTAGCCCCTCTCTCCCCTCCCGCTCTCAGATTTGCGATCTGACTAGTATTCGTTGATTCGCTTTCGGAAACCCGCACTTTTCGGCCGAAATATCACCTTATTTCACAGCGATTGAACGAATATTGGCCCAATCGCAAATCTGACAGCGGGAGGTGAAAGAGGGGCTAAAACTGCACAATTTACGTACTGATCATGTCACAATACGATCAGAATACAGATACTTAATTGGCGGCAAAGTTGCAGGCACCGTAATATGGAACTGCGGTCCGGTTCAAAACAGTGCCCGAACCCGCTGAGTCCCGCTGTTTTCCGGGTAACAACCCGAACTTGATCGTGCGGTCCAGTTCCAAACCCAGACCACAGCCGGGTAACCCGGAACCGTTGCTAACACTACTCTTGATCGCAGACACCTATAAACGAGAAATTGGCAGCCATGATAGGCAGATACCAAAGAGATATTTGTGCCACAGCCTCCCGGGCAGTCACAACTTGTTTCATTTACAATGCTGCAACCAAGAGTTCATGAGCGTTTTAGCCTATAGAAATGGGTAAAACATTGTATACAGACAATAACGGCCACATCACACTTTGATTGCCCATGATGGAATGCCAAATATCGTTGACGCTCCGTTGACGCTCATTATCAAGATGGGGCTGGGAGTGTGCAGCTATCTTTCTTGCCAATAAAGGCAGCCAGTATGTCGATTATGGATAGCAATGACCAAATGACATTTAAATTACTTGACTTACACGACCTAAAATCATTGACGCTCTGTTGATGATCAGTTTTAGAATTGGGCCGGAAGGGTGTCTCTCCTCTTTTTGAATCTAAATGCAGTCAATACATCTCAAATAGTCAATGATATACCAAAGTCAATATTTTGCAAATAACAGTCGGATATCTGAATGTGACCATAAATAGTCAAACCCGAAATGCAGAACCGGCCATTGGAACCGACGGGTCTAGCCAAGCCCGGCAAAACCCGCCGGTTGATGGGTACTGGTGCCTGTTTAGCCTGCCAAGACTCAGCGGGTCGGGGTTCTGGATGGGTCTGGAACTGAACCGACCCGTTTTTGCGGGCCAAACCCGGCCTGCTGGTGGGTTACCCGGACCCATTGCTAACACTAGCAATTGGTTGCAGACATTCATAAATGAGGTATAGGCTGCCTTTATAGGCAAAAAAGAAAGCGACACGCTTCCTGCCCCATTCTGAAAATGAGGGTCAGCAGAGCATCAACACTTTTTGGTCTTGTAAGTCAGGCAATGAATAAGCAACCTGGTAGCTGTGATGCATACTGAAAGTATTAGCTGCCTTTATAGGAGGAAACGCAAGCAACAACATCGCTATGATCTCCTAAAAATGACCATTAATGGAGCACCAATGATTTTGTGTTCTGCAAGACTGGTAATTGAAAAGAGATTTGGTCGTTGTTATACATAATCAAAATATTGACTGCCTTTAAAGGAAAGAGTAAGCGACATCCTCCCTGCCTGATATTCAAAATGCGCGTGAATGGAGCGTCGACAATCTTTGGTCTTGCATCATGGTAAATCCAAGTATGATGCAGCCATTATCGTCTATATACGAAGTTTTGACTGCTATTATAAGCTAAAACAATCCTGAATAATTAGTTGCTGCTTTGAAAAAACAATACGTTGTCACTGTCCAGGGGGCGGTCATGGGAATATCTCTTGCTTATCTGGCAATACAGGCTACCAAGTCCTTGTTTGTATATGTCTGCAATCAAGTGCCACTAAAATTACCCAAGATGCAAGACCAAAAATGGTTGACACTCTGTTGATGATCATTTTCAAGATGGGGCTGGTTGCTTGTCGCTTTCGCTTCTGCCTATGAAGGTGGCCAATGCTTTGATTATGTATAACAATGACCAAATCACGTTTCAATTACATGACTTACAAGACCAAAAATTGTTTACGTTCTGTTGATGCTCATTTTGCCACCGGTGTTTCCGCAATATGCAACAATTTTATTTCATATAGTTAATCATTAATGGTGTTTTGGCAGCCTTTCTATTGTCATCATGTACTTTCTCCTTTATCACTACATTGTTCTGTAATAATACATACAAATACATCCTTTAAAATATACTTTAAAGTGTCCGCTAATTGTAGGTAATAATACACTCAAATATCCTGTTTCTTTCTATCAATGCTTGTCACAACTTGCAGGTTCGCTCAATAGGCTGCTCTCATCTGCAAAATGGATGTCAGCTGCATTACCATGGAGCAGATAGTGTACTAACCAGTGGATGTTCCTGCATTAGTCTGCAACTCTGGAATAACATCTTTATCACACTTGCTATCCTTGGCATATGCATCAAGATTGAAAAATTGAGCATTGGGGGGAGGAGTATGTATATACATATATCCGGGTGGCACACATTCAATTTGAGAACCTTGAGCTCGCTCTTTGTCACAGGATGGTGTACGTGGAGTTCTGGGCTGAGAAGGTGTCAGTTGTGGTGTCGGCTGTCGAGGTCAGTCAAGTGGAGGTGCACCTCTTCATTCGTGCCTCCAGTGTGTCAGCGGATTCTCTGGTGTGCCATCTTGGCAAGAATGGTATCCGGCTGCTTGATTTTCAAGAACCATGGCCGGGTGTCTTTCTATTACAGCCATCACCTTTCTATGCAAAGCAACCTCAACTCCCCGCTTCTTGTCTTCTCATACATGAGTGCAAGATATGTTGATCACGTATTGTGTTTCCCCTATTGCGGTGCGCGAAAACCCTCCTTTGGCCATTTTGGCCATATTCCAGGCAAGGCGCATGTTAGACAGCTCTAGCTGTACCAGACCTCCTTGCCTTGCGATAGTAGCAGACATGTTGAATACCTACAACAAATTAGTTGCTGCTTCTAAAAGGGACATTCTGCTATGACCTCTACCCCATACGCTTCTGTAGCCTCCTCTATGGTGTTCAAAGCCTGTTTCTTCCACTCTCAGGGTTGCTTATCACCAAATTCATCTGCAAAATTCCCAGAACTTACAACATAATGATATTTCATTTCGCAGACTCTGCCATCAAATGCCTTGATCAACCATCGAGGTTTCCCATTTGGGGCAGCTGGAAAGTTGTCACATAGCTATCCACGTATATCAGATGTACATTATATATTCAGGCGACGGCCGGCTACCTCGATATGGATTTAGTCACCTCCGCACGCATGCCGCTTCCATTTCTTTGTGTTTCCAGTTTTACAGAATGTTTTAAAATGTGCCTTCTGAGTCAAATTCTTGGTTGCTGCATTGGCAGTAATGGAGTGGACTGACTGGTGTCTGGGTGATTGCGGTGTCCCAGCGGGTGGAGCATTGGTTGAAGCGCCTGTGGGTCGGCTCAATTCGGATCCACTCGCACCTTGCTCAGGGGTTGGAGCAGCCATGCTTTGTTGGGGTGGAATAGGAGAGGAAGGTAGTGTTAGCAACGGGTCCGGGTGACCCGCTAGCGGTCCGCGGTTGGACGGCAAAAACAGGTCGTTTCGGTTCCAGACCTGTTCAAAAACCCGACCCGCTGACTTTAAGCGGGCCAAATACGGTCCCGTACCCATCAACCAGTGGGATTCGGCGGGTTTGGTTAGATCCGCCGGTTCCAATTTCAAGTGCAGCATTCCGGGTTTCACATTTATGGTCACATTCAGTTGGGCTACTGTTGATTGTCAAATGTTGAAATTGGTGCGTTAGAGTTCATTATCGACGTTTTGGCTGCCTCAATGGGCAACACGAACAGACTCACGCGCCCTGTGACATCCTGACAATGAGGGTCAACTGAGCATCAGCGATTTTTGGTCTTGTATCTTCGGTAATATGAGTGGCGCTTGGTCTCAAGCATCCATAAACAAGGATATGGAAGCCTTTATAGGCAGATATGTATGGGTCATTCCTGCCACATCCTCTGGGACAGTAACAACATATTTCATTCACAGAGCTACCACTAAGTATTTTTGAGCCATTTATTGTATAAAAACAGTCAAAGTGATCAATATAGACCATAACAGCCAGATCGAGCTGTGATTAACCATGAAGGAAGGCCAACAATCGTTGATATTCCATTGATGCTCATTATCATAATGAGGTAGGGAGCATCTCATTATAATTGTTGCTTATAAACACGGCCAATGTGTCGATTATGAATAACCACAACCGAATCAATTTTGAATTGCCAGACTTGCATGATGTAAAATTGTTGATGCTCCTTTGACACTGATTTTGCCACAGGTATATCCACAATATGCAATCATTTAATTTGGCATAGTCCATTATTGACATTGTTTTGGCAGCGTTTCTAGCATTTTCATTTACTTTCATCTTGATCACTATGTTATTTTTTATTAATAGGTTTGAATATAGAATAATAATCTCCAACATCCCATGCAATTCGATCGATGTTCGTCATCACTTCCAGGTTCACCCAATAGGCTGCTCTGGTCCTCAAAATGGATGTTAGGCATTACCACACAACAGATAGTGTACTAACCACTGGATGTTCCTTCATCAGTCAGCGTGTCTGGATCAAAATCTGTATCGTGCTGGCAATTCTGGGCAGATGCATCAAGATTGAAAAATTCAGCACAGGGATGGGATATATCTGAATACGCATGTCCGGCCAGCAAATTGACAATTTGGGAACTTTGAGCTCCGGACATGTTCCCAGTTGAGGCGGGTGGCACGCCAGACAGAGATGGCGTCGGCTGTCTGCGTTGAGCGGGTAGACGTGCACCTGTTCCTATGCGTCTCCAGCGTGCCTGTGGATTCTTTGCAGTGCCATATTGGCAAGAAAGGCATCCGGAGGTGTGGTTTTGAGGAAGCATAGCCGGGGGTCTTTCTGTTGCAGCCTTCACTTGTCTATGCCCCGGAAACTCAACACCCCGCTTGTTCGCTTCTCGGACCTCGGTGCGGGGCTTCTAGATCAGATATTTCATTTCCTCGATTGCGGCGCGCGAAAACCCTTCTTCGGCCAATTTGGCCATATTCAAGCCCTGTCACATGTCAGACTGTTCCCGCTGTACCCGACCTCCTTGCCTTGCCCTAGTAGCAGACATAGTGGATACCTACAAGAAATTAGTTGCTGCTTCTAACAACGAGAATTGGCTATTACCTCTACTATATACGCGTCCGTAGCCTACTCTAAGGTGATAAAAGCCCTTTGGGTTCACTCACGGGGATGCTTATCAGGAAATCCATCTGCCAATATCCCAGAGCTGACAACATCAAGATGTTCGATTTCGTGGACTGTGCAGCCAAATGCCTTTGTCGACCATAAAGGTTTCCCGTTACTGGCAGCTATACATTGGTCACGGAGCTCTCGAAAGACACCCACTGTACGTCATATGGTTAGTTGACTGCTGTTTACCTGGATACAGATATACTCACATCCAACTGCATGCCGCTTTATATTTTTGCTGCTTCCAGTCTCACAGACGATGTTTAAATGTGCATCCTGGGTCATACATTTTGTGGCTACATTGGCAGCGTCGCGGTAGACTAACTGTTGTCTGCGTTCTGGCTGTGTACCAATTACTGCTTCATTTGATGTAGCGCCTGCCAATCGGCTGGATTTAGATTCTTTCTCACCTGGCCAAGGTGGTTGTGTATCCATGATTTGCTGGTGTGGAATTGGAGAGGAATATGGTAACGAAAAGAAGTGGGAAGCCCGGAGGAATATATAGTTAGCCTCATGTCAGAATAGAATAAGCAGCAGCCAACATGATCATTATACTCAAGATGAATCCTGCTGAGTATGGCTGCAAGTTGCAGGGGTTACCCACCGCCCAGCAATTTGCAATAAGTCGCTCCAATGTTGTTTGTTTGTTAACAGCAATCAATTGCGGTTTACGACAGCTGAAATCGCATAATCATCAGATATTAATAAGGTATTGTTCGAGGGAAAGGACGTCTGGTGAGGTCTGTCTCAAATAATCCCTGGGAGATTACATGAAACTGACGCTAACAATGAAGTCATGTTGTACGGGTAGCTTAACTATTCTGAATTTATTGACAGTCAGAAGGGAGATTTGGCTTTGTTCAAGATGAGTAAACGTACCAACCTTGACATAAAAGACACAGCTTGCCTCCATATTGTCCAGAACTTGCAACACCCAACATCTTGCCCAACAACGAAGTCAACAAAAACTTCAACAGTCAATGCTCCAAAAAAGAACTATTGGCCGCTTCCGGCGGGCAAATGAGCCAAATCGACAAAGCTGTCCACCCAATGATGTCATCAAGCAAATGAAGGCAATACCAGTTTGGAAGCAGAAGGAGTCCGATCCCTTGCGGCATTGCGCAGCTTGCGATCCAAAAAGACGCTTTCGGCCGAGAAACGACAAGAAACGCACTTCCAAATCAATCAAGAGAAAGAGAAATCGATCGACGATTATGTTGAGATAGAAACCGCTGGGCCAAGAAAGCGAGTTAAAGATGCAGAGGCAGCGAGCAGGCAGGAGCAGGAAGATAGAGAGGCTACTGAAAACGCGGGATTGACAACCAGAGAGCGCGAAACAGCGTTTTTTGGGATGATGGTTGCTATCTGAGACAGTCTGAGCGATATCGCCAGTTCTGACAATGGGGAGGATGGGGAATATGAGGATGATGAAGAGACAGAGCAGGGCCAGCTGAGCAAAGATGACGAACCCAGCTGGGTGATGGGCACAATCACCAAAATGGTGCAGCAGCACATCGAGAGGTTTCGGCAAAAGCAGATGAAGCTTGACTAATTGACACAACCGGGATGGGAGGATGCAGCCAAGTACTTCCATGAAAGAGATAAGAAGTGCTGCATATCCGAATTGACGGTTCCAGCATTCGTTCAACCGCAAATGGACGATGATTCAGTAGCACCAGCACCAACAACATTTGGAGAGCTTATGGAGTGTCATGACATTGAACCCGGAATATTGCAAATGCCGCAAGGGACTTCTTGACCTCGCAGTAGTCATATGAGATTGGGTTCTGGGAAGCTGCAGCCGAATAGGAGTATTCCCGGTCGTGCGCCTGCCGCATGGCCCAATTCGTCACCTTTCCTGATAGCAACGCCTGTTGAACCTGTAACCTATTACCCCTGCATATAGCCGCCCCAGCTAATCACCATATAGATATCGGATTCGGACGAAAATTAGGTGATGGCTCCTGCGTCAGCGGAGATATATAGTGACAAATTTGTATTTTCAACGTCATATCTCTGTGCAATGCAATTTGTGTACTAATTTTGCTATGCGTCAGCTTTTTCTTGATTTCAGTGACCAAATTGTGAGACATGAAAATTCATCTGTGCATGTGCAAGGGTCGAACGCACCATGCGAAAGGTCTAGAATCCAAATCAGGCTTCAAGAAGGCCGATATGTTCAACTTCTGATTGCCGATTGCTGTTGATTGAGAAAGTACAAGCTAAATCAGTGAAGTAATATACTAACAGAATTTGAGTGCGTAATGTCATACGAGTCATAGATGGAGCGGTTAGTGCTCAATATGAATCTGTCTGAATGACGACTGTCATGATGCATTCATGCATGCAACCAACTGCATAACTCTCCGCACAGACCTGCTGCACATGGTCGAGATATTGGAAATTGCTTATGGTACATCATGGACATCGAGGAGGAGGAACCGGATAAGGAATGGTGAGGAAGTCGAGCTATATATACCAAAAACTTGTGAAATGATCTATATGCCATAAATTGCCTGCCAAATTTGCAGGAATGTGATAGGGCCACATCATCTCTCACACAGATAACGTGGATAGTGATTGATCAGACAGTGACAGGTAACAAAGATCCTCGATGCAAATCATAATACTTACAAATGCATGATTGAATGTCAATAATGCGTACACAATTGATTTTGTACAATTATAGACTGTACGAAGGCTGTTTCGATGTGATTGATCTGAGCCTCAACAAAGGGTCAAGGATTGTTGACCTTGCATCCTGGATAGCTCTAAGGGCTGGGCAGTGACATTAACTCATACTAGAGCTATCGGCCACCTTTCTAGGCAAAGATGGTTGCGAGATCAATCCTACAATGTCCTAAAAATGAGCGTCAACGCAGTATGAACAACATATGGCCTTGCATCCTGGGAAGTCGAAGGGCTGTACAGCAATATTAGCCCATAACCGGACTATCGGTTGCCTTTCTATGTAAAAATGGTTGCGACATCATCCCTGCTATGTCCTAAATATGAGCGTCAACGGAGCTTCATCGATTGTAGGCCTTGCATCATGCATATCGAAGGGGCTGTGCCACAACATTAATCCATAATCGAACTGTCGGCCGCCTTTATAGGCAAAAATGCTTTCAACGACTTCGTACCTATACCCTCAAGATGAGCATCACTGGAGCGTCAATTCTTTTAGGCCATGCATCTTCGGAAATCATGGGGTTGTGTGACCACATTGAACTATAATCATACAATTGGCTGTCTTTCTAGGCAAAAAATCTTGCAACAACATCGTAATTATATCCGAAAATCAGCATCCACGCAGCGTCAACGGAGCATCAACCATTTTTGAACCTGCATCTTGGATTCTCTATGGGTGCTGGAATGCAGCAAACCCACAATCAACCCACCGGCAGCCTGTAACGGCAAAATTGCCAGTGACAATGTTGTGTCTACCACCTACCATTGAGTGCCCACAGAGTGTCAACAATTTCTGTGGAGGCTCAGCCAGCTGCACAGCAATTAAGTGTATTGTGCTGTTCCTGAATTGTGTTTTACATGGTCAGGCTTTGCAATATGTCCTTGTATACAACATCACAAATATGCATGCAATGTCTCACAGATCTGATTGTTTTGCCTGTAGCTCTAGAGTCAATATTTAAGAATCCGCATTCTGCTTTACTAGAACATTACTTTCTGCAGTCTCTCAAGTCGTACTACCCCGCATTCTAATTCCTACCGCCATGTCAGATTCAAAATCTTTGAATACCTCATTGCCAGAGGTTATGATCTGTTCCCAAAATGAATGTGTTTTTATTCGTGATATGAGCGACCTTACAGTACAAATCATCCTCAATGCTTGGTGGGCATCAATGAATGTTGGCTCAAAACTTCCAATGGCTTGGATTAATTCTAGACATGTGGCTTCGTGGTGATTTGATTTGCACTGTGGAGTTGAGGAGACCGGCAGCCCTGGCATGATATGTATCATTTGTCATCATGTTCTTTGCCATCCTTCAGAACATGGGACCAGCTCAATGGGGAATCACTTGCTGTGAAAAGCTCATATCACGAGCTTAAACATGTTGACTGAGTCAAAAGTGGCTGAATTGACTATTTCAATGGTCGATGACACAGCTTTGGCGATCCCGATGACGCAAAGAAGTCAAGGAATCACACTAGTAAGCTCGCAGAGGACATTCATATTTGACATCCAGCTTAATCCATATTGATCGAAATGACAGACAAAACATTCCAAACCGGCAGCTAAGGACTATGAAACTTCCGAATGTCACCAAGCCACGGGGAATTGCTACCTCACATTACGATTTCTTTGGGCACAGATTCCCTGACCCGCAATATCGAATCACGAGCTACGATGGTCATGTGAAGCATTACGAAGTGACCCCATGCTGCAGTCCGCCAGGACTCTTATCAACACCTGCCGGAGGGAATATGCACTGACCATGGATGCAATTCAGAAGCAATTGCTGTCATGAAATAAAGTTAGTTTAGCTTTCGACGGATGGACATCAACTATCAAACTCGCCATAACGTCAGTGATTGCATACTATATGGATCGAAATTGGGCATCAGGTGAAGTACAACTCGCATTCCATGAAAGTCATCGCCTGCTCTTTTCCGGTTTCAAAAGCTAATCAAGGATGATCGGTCGAGGGCGGACATACTGGACGAATGCTAGGCATGTATTTGATGGACGTGCTTGATCAGGTTCAGCTCACCGACGGCTGTTTGCTAGGAATTACAACTGATATTGCTCTCTCAAATTACACGATGACACATGAGCTGCAATCAACACTTCAGGACTCCACAATCGAGTGGCCTCCATTGAGGAACCACATACCATGCATGGAGCATGTCATACGGCTGGCTTTAGTCGCATTCAGGAGCAGTCTCGGTGTAAAAGGCCGCACCAAGTCTTGGGAAGCCCATGAGCATGATCAGCAATTTGGAGAGAATGAAAGCATACATATTGGGAAGAGACAAAGACTTCGAAAAGAGGGCAATGCTAGAAACAACAAGGTGTCGGCCATGAGACCAGCTGTAGCAAAGATAATTGAGAAAGTATGATTTCAAAATATCTTGAAAGTCCTGAAACTGGCCTTCAGATAGCAGAGAGTGCTTGCGGTATTGATTATGCTGACACCTTGCCATCAGAACGAGTTCATTGACTATCAAACAGCCAATGTCCGCGTTGTAGTACTATCGATTATGGAGTTACTTGAGCAGGCCTACCGATTACGCGAATTCAGCCTCGAGTGGCTCCGAAATCCCAAATACAGTTAATCCCGGCCACTCTTCACAACACAGGATGAATGGACGTTTGTGAAGTATGTCCTGGAGGTATTGGGGCCATTCCAATATTGGACCCTGTGGATGTCAAAGAGGCATACAGTCACATTGCATCATCTTATCACAGTCTATAACAACATGTTCAATCACATGGATGGCGTTATGAGAGCTTTGGCAAAGAAGAAGACTGAGTGGAAGGAAGACTTGTTCTTCGCTGTGAAGTCAGCTCGACAGACGATGTCCAAATATTATGCTGACATGGCTCCATCGACACGTATGGTTCTCATTCCAACCCACATACTCAATCCTTTGCAGAAGTTGCGATTGTTGAGGAAGTGGGACATGGGAATCGATATTAATCCTGAGGACGCGACATCCTATACTACCCAATACCAAAAGGCCTTTCTGAAGTATGTGGAGAATGAATATTGTGCCAAACATCAACATGTGCCGGTCAATAAACCTGAAAGCATACTGAGCAGCAATCTCGTCCCCTCTGCAACAGCTTCAGGATCCGGTAAATCATCCTTTGATCCATACTTTGTGTCCACCAATGATGAAGAATACCTGTCGGCTGAAACGACACCCAGACGAAGCGATCGCGCTGAATGTATATTGACAGACGCCAGGCTCCATTTGAATCCGCCGCCTGAAGCACCAAAGAACTGGGGGCAAATTAATCCAAATCTTGATGACTACCACTCAAACCCAGTGAAGATTGGCAGTACATTGTGGTTACCGGACATAGCCGAATGGTTGCATCAGCAGGAGGAAACCACACTTCAAGTACGCTGATCTCTCAAATGTGTTGCGCAAACTATTCTCTATCATGCCACATGCTGTCGGAGTGTACGCCAGTTTTTCCGTAGGCCAAGATATTATCGGCTGGAGGAAGTCAAGAACCACAGGCACGACCTTTCGGAACGAACTCATTGTAAGGCAACTGGCTCGAGCCAACAACGGGATATTGGAAGGTGCTGACCCAGTATTGGATACCATGAACACAAAACCCAAGTTGGAAATGAAGAATCAGGCAGAGGACAGAAAATTGCACCGAATGGCCAACGTTCATGACTTTTGGGAGATGTGGCAGGGCAGCCAAAATCTGGGTGCTACACAGCAGGAATCTCACGCTCAAAACAAGCAGATGACGGCCGTAGGATACATTTCGGATACGGAAGAGATTGTCAAAGCATCGAGGTCACTCTCTCACAATGATGGTGCGGCTGCATTTCAATTGTCAGAATGATCTCCTTTGCCACCAGCTGTGACTCCAAACAACCTCCCTGGAGGACGAACTCAAATATTAAATGTCCACCGAATCAGACGAATCAGCTGTCATCCAGTCAAAAGTGATGAGGATAGCGCATATGAAAGCATTTCGGACACCGAATATTGGCTTAACTGGGATGGGGACTTGGATAATCCAAATGACTGCAAAGACGATTGCGCGGCAGATGTTGAAACTGATATAGAGTTGGACAATGCCATCGATTTTCCGGAATGCCCAGAGCAGCAGGGTGTGAGCCCCACATCAAATGTTCCCTGATTGATTCTGCCTACACGGAAGTCGATGAGACAGGCTGAAAAGGTGTTGGTGACCGTTAATGCAATCGAAACAAGAAGGAATCAGGGAGTGAAGAAAAAGTAGCACAGCATGCGTCAATGTTTCACAAGCTTCTTTATGTACCATGACTGGGAGTGTCAGTTAGAGATATATTATGGGCGAATGGTGAGCAGTAGCTTGTGAATATCGGTTGATACACAGATGGATAGCACGTGCAATACACCTTTTGGCATGATATTCAAATTTTTGTTGTGTGAGTGCAAACAGTGCAAGAATGTTGCTGCCCTCGGCGTTGCAACAGGGCCGAGTCTTAATCTGTCAGAATAAAAGCCATCAAGTTCGGATTATGAAGAAAACTATGATCGATGGCAGCAGTTGTTGAATGCACATTACATAATTTGAGCATCCACAGAGTGTCAATGATGTGTGGTTTTGTAAGTATTGTAATGAAAAAATGATTTGGTCGCTGTTATGCATAACTGATGTATTCGGAGTTTTTATAGCGAAAAGAGACAGCAACATAGTGTCCGCCTCATTCTCAGAATGAGCATCAACGGAGTGTCAATGATTTTAGGCTTTGCATCTTGGTTAATTTATGTTCTGATTGGTTGCAGACACCTATTTATCAGATATTGGAAGCCTTTACTGGCGAAAATAACAGTGACATGCTCCCTGCCGCATCCTGAAAATGAGCGTCAACGGAGCATCAACAGTTGTAGTTCTTCCATATTTGGTTATCGAGGCATCGTGCGGATCTTCGTGCTCATAACGGAATCATTCACCGCCTTGACAGGCAAAAGTGCAAAATATCAATGGTACAACACGGATTCCAAATTAATTGATATTGCAAACCGCAAAGCTTGCAAAAACTTATTATGGATTGTTGAAAACGCGATTTTGACAAGATACTATTTACAAACTGCAAAAGCAAGAGCCATATATGAATCTATAGATGGACCCGCTGGGCGACCCTCTGACAACCCACCCAATTCCGACGGGTTGGTACCATTCCATTGAACTTTATGCGAGTTGACTGTTCGGATTTATCGATGACCTGGACAGCCAATTTGGCGATGGTTTGGTTTGGACCCGGACACGGACCCTAAGTGATGGTCCGGAACCGTTCCTAACACTCAAGGAAGGTGATAACGAAAAGAAGTGGGAAGTCCTGACGAATATATAGGTAGCTTCAAGTCAAAATAGAATGAGTAATAGCAAACTTACAAGTTTTACTCAAGATGAGTCTTGCTGCATGTAGCTGCAGATTGCAGGGGTTTCAAACTGTCCTGCAATTTGCAGTAAGTCTGACTGATGTTGTTTGTTTGTTTACAGGGATAAATGGATCTGCAAGACAGCCAAAATCTCATGTTGGTAAGATATAAAAAGGACATTCTTCGACAGAAATGACATCTGGCGATGTATGTCTCATGTAGTCCCCAGGATCGTACATGAAAGAGACACTAACAATCAAGTCATGATATACGGTTAGCATTACAGTTTCCAATGCAGTGACAGTCAAAACGCTCATTTTGCTATGTTCTAGTTGATCAAATGTACTAATCTTGACATAAGTGATGCAGCTCGCTTCCATGTGGTCCATATCTCACAACATCCGACATCTCACCCAACAAAAAAGTCTACAAAAGATACAATGGTCAGTGCTTCGAAAAAGAACCTTTGGCTACATCCGGCAGGCAAATACAGCAAGTCACAAAAGCAATCCACATGACGTTGTCATCATGTGAATGAAGGCAAGAGCAGCTTCAATGAAGGAACAGTCACAGCCCTTGGAGCATTGCACAGTAAATGATCTAAAAAGAATCTTGCAGCGGAGAAATGATGAGAAACGCACTTTTTATGCAACAAAGAGAAAGAGAAATGTATCCAGTATTATGTGGATGGAGAAACTGCTGTGGCAAGAAAGTGAGTTGAAGACACAGAGACAGCAATTAGGCAAAAGCAGGAATATATGATAAATGCTGAAAAAGCGGGATTAACAACCAGAAATACCAAAATAACATTTGAGGACACATTGAATGCTATCGGAGACAGTCTGAGAGATCATGCAAGCTCCGACAATCAAGAGGATGGGGAAGTTGATGAGGACGATGAAGAAGATAGAGAGCTGGTCTAGCTGAGTGAAGATGACCAACCCAGCTGGGTGATGGGCACAATCACCAAAACGGTACAGCACTGCATGCAGAGTTTTTCACAGACGCTGATGAGGCTTGATCAATTGACCCAAGCTGGATGGGGGGATGCGGCCGACTACTTCTGTGAGGAAGATAAGATTTACGGGACGGCCGAATTGATGGTTCCAGCAGTCGTTAAGCCACAAACGGACAAGGTTGCAGCCGCCCCTGCACCACCAACATTTGGAGATGATATGGAGAATCTTGATATCATCACCAGAAAATCGGAAATTCCGCAAGGGACTTCTCAACCCGGTGGTAGTTATATTTTCTCACGTTCTAGGGACCCACAGTCACACAAACACAGACCGTCTCTCCCGGCCGACAATGCGCCCAATTCGTCACCGATCAACCAAGCAAATCCAGTTTGACCAACAAACTTTTAACTCTTCATACCGCCTCCCTAGCTAATAACCATATAGGGATTGGATCCGGAAGAAGAAGTGGTGACCGCTCATGCCTCACCGGAAGAATTGATTGGCAAACTGCAATTTTTCACGATGTATCTCTCTGAAAAGCAATTCATGTACCTATTTTGCCTCATGTCAGCTTTTTCTTGATTTCAGTGACCAAATTGTAGGACATGATAATTCAACTGTACATTTGCAAGGGTCATACGGGCCATTCAAAAGTGCTAGACTCCCAATCTAGTTGATTGACCACCAACGAACTTGATATTGTCTTGCCTGTTACTGTTAAGTGAGAAAGCAAATACTAAATTAGAGATAAAATTTACAAACACAATTTGAGTCACTGATGTCATAAAATTCATAGAAGGAGCGGTTAATGTGGATTGCAAACCTGTACGATTGACGACCGTCATGCTGCATTCATCCATGCATCCAACTGCATAAGTCTCCGCTCAGACTGGGTGCACATGGTCGAGAATTTGATCATTGCCTATGTTAGGTCTTGGAAATCGATGAGAAGAAGCTGTATGAGGAAAGTTGAGAATGTCCAGCTATATATATCAAGCACTGCTGGACAGATCAAAATGCCATCAATTGCTGGCCAAAAGCGGTGGAACATGATATGTGGACATCATTCATCGCTCGGATAATGTGTTTAGTGGTGGATCAGAAATTGAGAGACCTTGAAGCTTTTGGATGAAAATGATTATACATAGAAACGATATATTGGCTGTCAATAATGACTACATGCATTGTTGTACACAGTTGTTGGGCATACAATGACAGTTATTGTGTCTTGAAGGTGAGCGTCAACGGAGCATCAACAATGTTTAGTCTTTCACTCTCGCCAATCAATGGGCTCCATGGTTATATCCTTCCAAAAGAATGCATTGGCCATCATTATAAGTAAAATGGAAGGCGACACACTTGTTGCCCCATCCTGCAAATCAGTGTCAATGGAGCATGAACTATATTAAGTACTGCAATTTGGATATCGAGAGGGCTATGCAGCAGCATGAACTCATAATCGGACTAATCGCCGCGTATATGGGCAATAATGCTAGTAACGATATTGCTATCTCCTCCTACAAATGAGCGCCATTGGAGCATCAACTGTTTTTGTGGGGGCTCAGTAAGCTACACAGCAATGAACTGGATTGGATTGTTCCTAAATTGAGTTTTTAATGGTCAGCCTTTTCAATATGTCTTTGTATACCACTTTACAAATATGCAGGCAATGTCTCACAGGTCTGACTATTTTCTTGCTCGTTGCTCTAGAGTCAACATATAGGAACCAGCTTTCACATTTACTATAACACAACTTTTGACAATCTCTCAACTCGAATTACTCAGTGATCAAATCCTTACCCCACTATCGGATTCAAAATCTTTAAATACCTTGTTGGTACCAGTTAGGATATCTTCCAACAATGAACATGTCTTTATTTGTGATTTGAGCGACCTTACTTCAAAAATCAAATTTGATGCCTGGTGGGCTTCTAGAAATGTGGGCTCAAATCATTCTAGTGCTTGGAATGATTCTAGACATACCCCTTTGTGGCATTTCTATTTGCACTGCGGAATTAAGGAGACGGGCAACCCCAGGATCATATGTATCATTCGTCATCATTTTCTTTGTCATCCGTCAGACCATGTGACCAGGTTAATGGGGAAACACATGGTAGGCAAAGTGCACAATGCAAAGTTATATAAATTAACAGATTCGGAAGTTACTGAATTGACAAGTTCAAAGGTCGATGAAATAGCTTAGGCCATACTCAAGAGACAAGGAAGTTGAGGAATTAGAATAGTACGTTTCCAAAGGAAATTCATATTCAACATTTAGGTTTTAACTATATTAACTGAATTGACAGACAAAACGCTCCATACTGGCAGCTCTGTACTTTGTAACTGCCCAATTGCACCAAGTTACCTGGATTCACGACCTCATGTTAGGACTTGTTCCGGCCTATATTCCCGGCAACACGACAACAAACCTACATGTACAATGATCAAATAATGCATTACGAAGTGCACTGGTGCTACCATCCGCCAGCACCCTTAGTATCATTTGCGGAAGGGAATCATCACCAACAGTGGATGCAATTGAGAAGCAATTGCCATCAACAAATAAAGTGAGTTTAGCTTTAGACAGGTGGACATCAATGAACAAAATAGACCTAATGTCAGTTATTGCCTGCTACGTGAATCGAAATTGGGTATCGCGAGACCTGTAACTTGCTTTTGAAGAGATTGATAATCTACTGTTTTCCTATTACGAAAGCTAATTAACAATGAGCGGTTAAGGGTCACCATGCTTGACCAAGGCTGGCCGGATATTTGAAGGACGTTCTCAATGATTTTCAGCTGACCGATGGCTGTGTTCTTTGAATGGTGAATACGAACGCTTCCTCCAACTACTCGATGACTGAGGAATCACAATCAACACTTGAGCCTTCCCAAATCGACTAGCCCGCATTGAGAAACCACATACCAGGCATGGTGCGCATCATTCTGCTTCGTTTATGTTCATTCATGAGCACATGTGGTGTACAATGCCATGCAAAGTCTTCGGAAGCCTATTAGCATCATCAGCATATTAGAGAGAACGAACAAATAGACATTGGGAAGAGTCAAAGATATCCAAAAGAGGGCAATGCTAGAATCAACAAGGTGTCGGCCATGAGACCTGGTATAGCAATGATAATTGAGAAAGTATGTATTTCAAGAAATTTTGGAAGTCCTGGAACTGACCATCCAATAGCAGCAAATGCTTGCCACATTCATTACGCTGACACCAGGTCATCGAAACAAATTCATTGACTGTCAAAAAGCGAAAGTACTAATCACAATGCAACCTATTATAGAGGTGATAACAGGATGGAATTCCACACGGGAGATGCTTAAACATGCCAACCGATTACGACACTTCACTCGCAACTGGCTCACAAATCTACAATACTATGATTTCCAGCCACTCTTCACAACAAAGGATCAATGGACCATCATCAAATACATTATGGAAGTTTCAAGGCCATTCTAATACTGGACTCTATAGATGTCCAAAAGGAATATGGTTACTCTGCAACACATTATCACTCTGTAGAACGACAGGTTCGAATATATGCATGGCGTTATGCGAGTTTGAGCTAAGAAGAAGAGTCAATCGAAGGAAGACTTATACTTCGCCGTGAAGTTTGCGCGACAGAAGCTGTCCAAATATCATACTGAAGTTACTCCAATGACGGGTGTGCTCCGCATTTCAGCAGACATTCTTGATCCTTTACGCAAGTTGCGATTGTTTAGAAAATGGCACATTGGAATGGATATTGATCCTGATGATGTGACTTCATATACTACCCAATACCAACAGGCGTTTCTGAAGTATATGGAGCATGAATACTTTGGCAAACGTACATGTTTGCCCGTCATTAAACCCAGAGGCCTACCGAGCAACAATCTATTCCCCCCCGCTATGAGTTCTGCATCTAGTCAATCCTTTTTTGATTCAGATGATTTGTACAGTAATGATGAAGAATATGTAATGCCTGAAAATTAGGCTCGAACGACGCCCGGACCGAGCAATCACACCACACTATCATTGGCAGCCGCAAGTCTCTATTCGAATTCACGACCTAAATTACCAAAGAACTGAGGGCAAGTTAATCGGTATCATCATGAGTGTCACTCCGAGCACATGGAGTGTAGAGTACATTATGGATACCCGATACCTCCCACTGGTGGCGTCAATGACACGAAATGCACACAAAGTACACCCATCTCTCTAATCAGGCAAGCAATATATTCTCTATCATACCACATGGTGTAGGAGTGGAGGCCACTTTTTCAATTGGGTGAGACACTATTGGCTGGATGGGTCCAAATCCACAGGAGAGACTGGTCCCAAAAAAGTCCTCATAGGGCAGTTTCCTGGAGCTTATACCGTGATATTGGCAGACGATGACCCAGCATTGGATATGACAAAAACTCTATGTGACTTGGAAATGAAGAGAGAGCCAGAGGAAAGAAAATTGCACAGAATGGCCAAGGTCCACGGCTTTTTGGAGATGTGGCAGGCCAGCCAAAATGTACGGGTTACACTAAAGAAATCTTACACTCAAAACAAGCAAATGACAGCCGGTGAATACATTTCAGATACAGAAGTGATTGTCAAAGCATCCTGGTCAAACTTTCAAGATGAAGATGTGGCCGCAATTAATGTGTCGGAAACATCATCGTTGCCACCAGCTTTGTCTGCAATGGACCTCCCTGGAGGACAAACTCAGGTATTAAATGTCCACCAAATACAATGAATCGACCGTCCTCCAGCTGAAATTAAGGAGGATAGTGGACATGAAAGCATTTCAGACACCAGAAATTGGCTGAAATGGAATGGTGCCTTGGATAATCTGAATGAGAGTGAACATGACTGGGAGGCCAACAATATATCCGATATAGGCCAGCACAATGCCATCGAGGCTCCGGGACGCCCAGAGTTGCCGGATGCGAGTACTGCGCCAATTGTTCTGGGATTGATTAGGCCAACACGTAGGCCAGAGAAAATTGCTGGAAACAGGTTGATAATGGTCAATGCAATGGAAACAATGCGGAATAAGGGAAACACAAAAATGTAGGACTGACTGTGTCAATATATTTTCACTGGGTTCTTTATGTTGCTTGACCCAGAAATTCAGTTAGAGAAATATTATGGGGGCACAGTGAGGAGTCGCATGTGGATATTGGTTGACAAACAGAATTATACTGGGCACAATAAATCATTTAGCAAGATATTAAAATTTTCATAGAATGGGAGTGACCAGTGCAAGAATATTACTGGACTTGGCCTTGCCAAGGGCCGAGTCTCAATCAATCAGTAAGGCAACACATGAATTCAAATAATTATAAATACAATTATCGATGGCAGCGTATATTGATTGCAGAATACATTACAATATGCGTCAACAGAGCATGAATGATTTTTGGTCTTGTAAGTAAGTTTATTGAAAAGTGATTTGATTGGCTCAGCCTCGACCGGGATTGAAAGAGAATGCTAACTGGCAACATGAGAATGTTGGCAAATATTGAAAGAATGATAGGAAACAAAGATATACCCATCATCTGGCAGGTAGTAAATAATGATTCTAAGTTGTTTTTGGAGACTTGGGTAATAATCGCAGCAGCCACGCAAGCAGTATGGGAGGCAATACTTCAATTTGAGACTCAATCTTGCAAAAGCACCTACACAGCATAAGTCTGTGATAAATGAAATGTAGCTATGTAGGGAGGTTGGAAAAATCACATGCACAAGGTTCAAAGTCTATATATGTTTTCCCATTTGGTTTACATTATGTTTATCATCTTTCACATTTTGGTATATGATTGTATGGAATTCATGACAGGAAAGTGTATATTGCACTCAGAGCTATAGATGAGTTGCGGTGCAAAAGTGGTTTCTCACCACTACCAGTTTGGTCAGCAGGGGTGGTGAATGGAGACAAAATCATTATGGAGGTAGGCTATATCAGCTGAGTGAGCAATCACTGCCAACCCTCTTGCGTTAGATATCAGAGTATACTGAATCATTTGATTAGTTATTTGAATATCGGACTATTCGTAAGATGTTTCAACTGTATAGTATTATAATGATTGAGTGCAGTGATGTGCACTGAGTGTTAGCAACGGTTCCAAATTCCCGGTTCAGTTCTGGTTCTGGTTCTGCCCCTTGCCAGACTGTTAAGACAGGTTTTATCACACCAATTACCGGGTCCGTTGCAATTGGGCTGGTTTTACCACCAAAACCCAGCCATTTCAACTTCACACCTTTGGCTCCAATTAAGTATTGGAGTTCTGATAGTATCGTGACATGATCAATACGTAGATTCTGCAGTGTGAGCCGCTCTTTCACCTCCCGCATTCAGATTTCTGATCAAACCAATATTTGTTGAGTTGCTATCTAAAACTGGTGAATTTCACATACGATTTGGCGTTAGTTCAGAGCAATTCAACCACTATTGGTCGGATTGCAAATCTAAAGTCGGCGGTGAAACACCTGCTAACACTGCAAAATCTATGTATTGATCATGACACAATATAATCAGAACCCGAAAACTGAATTGCAGACAAAGTTCAGCCAAGGATGAAGGAACCGCAAAGTGGAACCGCAGTCCGGGCAACAAAGTGGTGCTAGTTACCTGCTTCTGGTTGATTTGCGGTTCCTGATCCGGACCAGGGCCTTGGGTTTGGTTCGAACCTGGCCCGCAGCCGGCTAACCTGGAACTGTTGCTAACACTATCTGCAATAAAAGACAACTGTGTCCAGTCCCATCCATATGTTCAGTTTCAGTCTGGGATGATACAAGCAGAAGAATTGACATATATCTGTTAAAATATACATTACTATAATCTTATACACTATAGTGGGCAGGTCCAATCTTACATTTTTACAATAGTCCGATCCATACATAAATCAATTCTCCTTCTTTATGAAGCTAAGAATGTTGACTGTTGATGCTATACATTTTGCATGCTTATATTTGTATCGGTTAGAGTGTAATAACTGTGGTATGATTTAACCATTGGATAGAAATACAAGATAAACTCAATTTTCAGAAAGTCATTCTATAAAACAGAAAAGTGTAAATCGTACTTATACTAATATAGGATATTTGTTTTCTATTCTGGTGCTAGCCAGTCAATTATTGGTACAGACAATACCACTATAGGATTAATTCTAAAACTCACTATGATTGATATTTGCTATCTAAATTACAACCATAAACTTTAAACCTGAGTAACATAGAGAAGGTTCCAGTAATCTTGACGTTATAATTGTGTGTACTTAAATTACCCAATATTAGTGATTGAAAATAAGATAAAGAATTAGTTTTAGATACTTAGTTGATTTACAAATATTAATCAACTGGATAGGAAATTCAAAATGAAATGGCTTGAGGAGAATAGCACCATCAGTTTCAATCAAGTCTATCAGACGATAGAATTTATTTACTGTATATCTGCCTGATTAAGCTGTTATAATAATGTCAAAATCACAGTGCTATTCACTCACAATCTCACAGAAGCTATCTGCTATACTTATTATTTGATGTGGCTTGCATTTTCATTGTTTAAACATAACATAAGCTGCCTCCAATTTTCAATTTTACCAGCAAAGTGGAAATACACCTCAGATTTCCAATATAGTTAAGTTTGGTATTTAAAATATAATTCAAGTACATTATTCTTTGTTGCATGACAGCTTTCACTTGCTGCTCTCAATTATAGAGTAATTATTAACATACAATTATACCCCAGATCTGTAATTCAGTCCATGGCAATTGCCGTGGCTGTTTTCATATCTCAGAATATATAATTAGCTTCGTTCATTTACATTTTCACTTTCACTGTAAATGCTTTTAAAAAACTATTTCTAATGCAATGTATATTATAGTATATATCATTCAAAGAACTATACTATTACATCTAGACTGTTCATACTATTCAATATTTTTGAATTTCTAATAATATTCATGATCAATAATTTACAACACCGGCTGAAATAATACAAGAATTACAATCTAATTTGAAAAACCTTTGAGTAAGGGTACTCTCTAAAACCAGTTCATAAATAGATTGCTCTGGCTTTGTTCAAATCTAACCAACCTGGATATATCATATGTTGTATATAAAAATATATATTTGTGAATCCAAAATGTAATTCTGCAATTTGGTCTGTGTCAACAGAGTATGAGCTTACAAGTAGTAATTCCAAAATGATAGTCACTACTTACCAATTATATAGATAATTCAAACATTCTCTGCATTGTATATACTCCTTTTTTTAAACAGCTTCAGTTGGTAATCTTTATCAAACAGACATAAGAACAATCTATTCAAAGTATAAAGTTGAGCTTGTGCCAATAATCTCTGTGAATCTATTGTGTGATTTGACATCTATTATCAAATCTCAACAGAGACATATTAATATGGCAATATCTGTTCAGTAATTACATATGTATTTGGCAGCTTCCACTCATTAAATGTATACCTAAATATTGATCGTGTCAGATCATGATGTATTCAACAAAGACTTGTAGTGTACATTTCAACTTCCATATAGGGGAATCAGTTGAAGATTAAAATTTCCAATACAGCTTCAAGTTACAAGAATATAGATTCAGAAAATGCAAGTTACATTTGTTAACAAAAAAGCTGATAATTACTACCTTTGAATTTCTTTCTGCATATCAACTGAATGTTTCGTAAATATCAATTCACTATATCTACATGCCATTTTTCTTCTGTCAACGGTAAGATATCAACTCAATATACAATAATATTACTTACAGACTGTATTTGATCCAAATATTTTTCATCATTTAATATTTCACTAGTAACACTCACAATTAATTGATTATTAAACTAGCAACCGTATAGTTGAAAATAAATGAAAAATATTCTGGGGAATAAGTGTGTATAACCTATTTGCAACTATGTTTGCTATTGGTATAAACTTGAATCCGTGGGTTTACAGTTGCAACTTTATTCTTTATTACAATTGATTTTTTAGCATTTATGCCCAAATTTCCTGTGCAGTAGGATAACTGTAAACTTAACAGATCAGATGCAATCATATCCATTCGTTTAATGTTATTGAGCTATTCAGTAGATAACATATCAAATAATCCATTCAATGATATTACATCAACAATCATATCATATCAATGGCTGACAATATTATACAATTTCGAAACACTAGAGTATCCTGTCAACAGTGGGTTCTTTTGAGAGATATGTAGATGAAAATGAACAGTATATATTGTAAACTCTAAGTATCAGTGGGAAACATCAAATCTGTATTACAGTCTACTGAAAACTTAATACAGGCTATTATGGCGATTGATTTTGTCGCTCTATTACTACCCATCATAGTTTCTACTTTTGTAATCTAATAGTTGCCGCTTACTATTGGTCATACAATCAAGATATGCAGGCTCCATACACCTCAACAAATTTAGACCATATAGCCACCCAAAATACTCAACCAGCCTATATTATTGTAAGTACAGCAGGTGTCAATTACCATTGCAATTATCATCAATTATTGCTTAGTGATCAGGTTAGTAATTCTGAAGGGTAAGTCACTGATGGATTAATACTAATATTGATTATTCTAGAGCACTATTTGATACATGTACATGTTTGTTGGGATAAATCTTCCTACAAGTCTCAAATGAATGACACATGGCATAAAGCAGTACTACTCAACATTGTGGATTAGGAATTAGGCTATTTGGATATACCAGTAAGTATTACATTTACTATACACAGGATAGAACACTGTAGTATAAATATAATCTTCTGGTAATATCTCTTCTGAACTATATACTAACTTATCTTAATTTATATTCTTTTCATTCCAGCATATATTGCTATACTATTTTTTAAGTATACCACTAATTAATCTGCATTACACTTTGATATATGTATACTATATCTCTACTATTCGACTACATTTTCCACAGGCAAACAATCGGTACCTAAGTCAGGAACTCCAAGTCATACATGGATCAACAAAATCATTTCTATTGAGTGACATTCTGGTCAAACACTGCAAAGTATGAGAGTGTATTAGATATTTACCACCAATATAGGTTGTATTGAATATTCATTAGGAAATAACCAAGGTATGTAATGTCCTCAATTTCAGGCACCAGAATATTGATAGCAACAACTACAAGATTGACAGTAGTACAAGAAATTATTACATGGTGTCCAACTTGAAATTGGCTATCAAAGAAGTAAACTGTAATACTAAACTAAATCTTCTACTCCAAAGTATTGTATATTGTACTGAGATCTTACAAACTATTAAAATACTATTGCAAAGAAATAGAGCAGCAATAATACTGTTACAACTTATACTCCTTCAACAAATTGCCAATGAGATATGTAGCATTATATACTCAGCAACTACTGTAACCATCACTAATAGTTTCTTGACCTAGCAATTTTAATCTATTATGTTAAATAAACATTCTACTAAATATTAGATTCATTTTTAGATCTGTTCGTAAGGTGTTCTCTCTTGGCCCATGCTTGTACTTTTGAGAGTACTTAAAATGTGTTCTAGTTCCGTAATATAATGTAAAATAATCTCAGAGCTATATGCATCGCATCGAGCCTCTGCTGTCAGTATTAGTGGTTCCATCAGATGCTTCCACATCGTTCTCGATACTCTTGGTGCTAGGCATATTACTTCCAGATGCTTCAATAGCATTCTCAGATATCCAGAAAAGCTTTTACTCTTGTGTTGGTGTTTTGAAATTGCTATAATGTTAGACCATCTGAATAGTGAAGTTTCAAAGTAGCTGAAATCTCTGTGGAGATCTCCTGGTGTACTCTGTATTTTGCACTTCATTTTCAAGTCAGTGGATCCAATAAAGTTCTATTACCATAGGCAACATGGTCTCTTAGATGAATATTGTTATGGTATTTGTGATTCACAATTCCAGAAAAACACCCTATATCATATTTTGATATTGATGTACTATCCAGACTTAGCTATCAATTAACCTATCAATCAACAAATACATTCTCTATTTGTGCTGGTCACAGACAGTAGTCAGATGTAATGGAATGTAAAGGCATATTCATTAGGACACCACTCATAGGTCTCAATCTAGTCATTGTGAAACAATTGTAGTACTTGTGGGCTCATGTGATTTGATATATAGATGGATAGTGCATAAATAAGTTAGTAAGACTATTGCTAGTGATATAAGGTTCACACTGAGCCAACTACATAAAGCAGCAGTTATCTGGCCCTGAAGATGGTATGTAGATGCCATGAAAATTCTCAGTACATGTTGTTGACATTTGGGAGGCAGAACTGGACAGGGCAATCAGATGGACTTGGTGCGAAACCTTGACTGGGACCTATAAGCCAACTTGACTGTATAGGTCATTGAGTATATAATGAGATAAATATTAGTAGTTATTTGTATAACATACTGATTGAACTACCAGGAGATAAGCTGATTGAAATAGAAATGCATATATCTGATACTACCAATTTAATTAAATCTTTGGAAGATAAGTCTGCATAGCCAATGTATCTAACTATGAGAAATATTCCAAAATATAATAACCAGATTGTAACTTTACATGTGTACATTAATGTTGCATTGGAAATGGTCCAAATCAGCTGTAGCCTGCACTATGTGTAGTCGCCCACTCATGCAGCAGATAGCAAGCTTCTGGTGGACCCCTGTATGACATGCAGCCTATAGTCATTGATAGTCAATCCATAGAGATGTGCCAGTTGGCCTGCAGAACTACCTACAGTTGGAAGTCAGTGATGTACCAATACCTGTCTTTACTGCCTGGAGTTATTGTTGTACTGTACACATTATTGCAATGAATGCACAGTATAGCCAACTGGTGCTTGAAAGCTTCCTTGAGAGCCTGTTTGAGAAGCTGCTCGAGAGGGCCATGCTGTGGGAGGAGTAGAGGCCTCCATGCGACACTTTTTGGCATATGGAAACTCTGAGTTTGTGGAAGCTTTAACCAATAGGAGGCTTTAAGTCTGCTAAAGCTATGACATTGACATTGATATAGCCAACCTACTTGACTAATTGCTTTCAGTACCATCACCATTGCCATCATCACCTTCAACCCCAAATCAAATGCTCACACATATCAAAATTGAGGGGACAATTGCTCCAGTTTTCACAGAGACAACTGAGTCCGAGATTTGCTCTTCCCAAGATCCAATTGTTCACCTTTCTTGCAGAATCTAAGGCTGCAATTCTCAACACCATGACCATCAGCCATCATGAAATTGTGTCTTGGTGGGCAAACTAATGAAAAGTATCTGACTACCTTGTCAACTGATATAATGATTTCAGTCAATATATGCCACCCGCTTCCTGCCACACACCACACACCCCTTGCCCCCTGCCGCCTGCCTTGCACCTCCTGCCAATCACCGCCTGCCATCCACCACCTGCCTCATGGCTCCTAGTGCCTGGTGTCTGCAATTCAGGAAGTCTCAGGATTGAGCATGCAGGAGCATACATGGGAGCATATAGTCTAGTGAGATTTGATGTGTCTTCCTTCATGAGAGCATGCTTGGGAGCATACGGCCAAGTATACAGGCAGTGTACTATCGAGTGCAATTGGGAATGTACTCAAGAGCATGCTTGGAAGTGTACTTGAGAGTGTCTCAGAGGGGCACTTGGGAGTGTCTAGAGAGCTTACTTGGGAGCATAGTCCAGCAGGTTGGGAGTGTGTCATCAACTGCAATTGGGAGTATACCTGAGAGTGTACTCCAGAGTGTGCTTGAGTGTGTCTTAAGAGCACACTTTGGAGTCTATACTCAGGCAGGCTAGGAGTGTGTTATCGAGTTCAATTGGGAGCATCCCTTAGCACATGCTCAGGAGATTGCTTGAGAACATCTTGAGATCATACTTGCGAGCCTATAGTCCTGCAGGCTGGGAGTGCCACGCCGAGTGCAATTGGGAGCATCCTTGAGAGCATGTCTGGGAGCGTACTTGGGAACGTATGTGGAGGTGTACTTGGCAGCATACTCAGAGTGTACTCGGCAGCATCTTGAGAGCTTACTTGAGATTGTAAGTCAAGCAGGCTGGGAGGTGTCATTATGAACAATTGGGCGTGTACAGTCAAGCAGGCTGGGAGTGTGCCATGGAGTACAATTGGGAGTGTCCTAGAGTGCATACCCAGGAGTGTACTTGAGAATGTACTTGGTGGTATACATGAGAGCATATGCAGAGTGTACTTGGAGGTGTCTTGAGAGCTTACTTGACAGTGTAAGTTAAGTAGACTGTGAGTGTGCAGTCATGTGTGATCAGGAGTATACTATAGAGCGTACTTGGCAGCATGCATTAAAGTTAATTTGGCAGCTTGTTTTCAAGTTGGTTGTGTGCAGTGTGATGTACAGTACCCAGCATACAAAATCGCATATATATCATCGTAATCTAATCAATGGATCAGCAAAATATATATCCGTGCAGAAGCCACATGCAAACCTCCCCAGCACTCCAGTCAACCTCACCGGTGCTTCTACCTACCTCCAGGTGCTCCCAGGCCCCCCTGGAGTTCAGCAAAGTGCTCTCAGACTCTGCAAGAGCATTCTCAGGTGCTCCTGAACGCACCAGCAGTTATGGAGGTGGATTCAAGACACTCCGATATTTGACTGATAGGATAGTCAAATTCTGGAGCTGTTGAGACCTCTACACAGGACTGCATGAGACTTCGAGACCAGATGTGACCCTGGCACACCGCTGCGGGAAATTTGGTGTCGTATTCTCACAGTTGTGGGTCTTAGCATTCCATAACCACACAGCATTTCGTGTTTCAAATTCATCTTTGTTACTGTCAGAAGTTTCATTAAATCATAATATGGCATGCATTGTCTATCTCGGTCTCTCTATATATATATGTATTGTCTATCTGGCTGCAGAGGGTACTGGAGCGTAATTGGAGGAGCACCTGAAGACACCAATTGGGGGAACTTAAAGATACATTTGGAGGCCGTGATGATGTGGACTGGAGATGTACTTTGAGGACGTGATAAAGTGGGTTTGGATATGCACTTGGAGGCCGAGGTTGTGTTGAAGTATGACATACATTAGGAGGCTGTGAACGGGCAAGTTTGGAGGTGCACTGGGAGGGCGGAATTGAGTTATACTAAGAGATGCACATGGCGGCCGAGATCGTGCAAGTTTTGAGATAATTTTTGAGGCCGACATCCAGTTGAACTATGATTTGCACTTCGCAGCTGTGATCTAGCAAGTTTGGAGATGTACTTCGAGGCCACAATTCAGTTGAGCTGAGATATGCACCCGCAGGCCAAGATCGAGCAAGTTTGGAGATGCACTCAGACGCCCAACTCAGAGATGCACTTGGAGGCTGTGTTCAAGCAAGTATGGAAATGCACTTGGAGGCTGATATCGAGTGAACTCAGAGATGCACTTGGAAGCCCTAATCGAGTGAGTTTGGAGATGCACCTAGAGGCCATCATCTGGCTAACTTAGAGGCCTTGATCAAGCTAGTTTGGATATGCAGTTGGAGGCCGAAATCAAGTTGAACCCAGAGATGCACTTGGAGACCTTGACCAAGCGCGTGAGGATATGCACTTTGAGGCGGTGATCAAGTTGAACTCGGAGATGCACTTGGACGCCGTGATCGAGCGAGTTTGGAGATCCAGTTGAAATCCATGATCATGCGAACTCGCACCCATGATCGGGTTAGTATGGAGATACACTTCGAGGCCATGATTGAGCAAGATTGATGGAGTACTTGGGGGTGCTCAATGGGAGACAGAGAGGGTGCTTGAGACTCCATTCATCAGTTAGTTAACGTCCAACTGTGCGAATGTGACGACGTGAATTCGCCTTTATCTCTCATGGAGAGCTGTCTGTTGGTGGTCAATCTTGTAAGGAGGCATGCCAGCATATGAAGCTACATTCAGGGGTCAACTCATAATCGTGCAAATGAATAGACAACCAACAATTTTCGGTGGATGCTGTTCTCAGCAAATGTTAGTACTCGGTGTATGCTGTACTCGGGGTATGCTGTACTCAGTGTCAACTCAGGATCTTGGCCTGAAGAGATAGAGAGAGATGACATAACTATGTGTTCTGCGACAATGGTAGAGTTGTGGATGAGAAAGAGGGATGGGGGATGAAGATAAGAACAATATGGAGGATATGAGTGCATACAAGACATAAGGGGTAAAACTTGCCTGATTGGGTTTAGACAACTTCAGATCAGTAATCTTACCTGGCAGATTAGAACTCCTACCTGCCATATCTGGAATGCTAAATTGACTTGCACACAAAATTCTCTTAAGCCCTAGTTTCTCATAATGATGTCCCCAATCTCCGCTGATCTCTCTCTTTCTGGTCCTGAACTCTACCATCACCTAAGAACATAAAGTGAACTCATCCCTCTCTATCTCAGCATGCTGTGATCATAAGTTAACACCGAGTACAGCAAACACTGAATACTTCATCATCCCAAGATCGACTGTGTCCTGCACCAAGCCAATCTCTCATCGTCTCATCTCTCATCTCTCCGCACACCTTGTTGTACTCAACTCTCTACATTCCCCCAGTTCAGAGTGAATCAACGAATAAAGTCTCAGCTGCCATCAGACCGCCCTCCCAGTCTACCTCCTCCAGCTCAACCATGTCCAAGTATGCCTCCAATCTGGATCAATCATGCCCTCCAAGTGCATCGCCAACTTGCTCGATTATGGCCTCCAAGTGCATCTCCAAGCTCAGTCAATCACTGCCTCCAAGTGCATTCCTGAGGTACTCGATCTCCGCCTCCAAGTGGATCACTAAACTCGCTCAGTCACGGCCTTGATGTTTGAACATTCATGTGCTCCAAGTGCATCTCCAAACTCCCTCGATCACGGCCTCCAAGTGCAGCCCTAAGTTCTCATGATAAAGGCCTCCAAGGGTATCTCTGAGTTCACTCGATAGTCATCTCCAGGTACACTCGGAATTGTTCTCAAGCACCGCCTGTAGCCAGTCCAGATATACCATGTGTAGATGGATAGCTATCTAGATACAGAGACTTATAGATGGGAATACAAACTGAATACATGAGTTTTAAAAATCGTTGAATGATACGTAGAAGCTATGATTTTCACATGCTCCAGCAGCGTTCCCAAAGAAGATGTAGTTTTTCCCACACTGCTCTACTGTGGTTCGAGGTCTTTCCATGCTAGTGGCTGGCGCTCCCAGGTGCTCCCAGGTGCACCTGAAAGCCACTGCATTGGTCCCGTCAACTGAGGGATTTGACCACCCTGGGATTCTGGTCTGACAACTCTCAAATGCTCCCAGAGGCTCTCATAGACAGAAGTACATTTCGCCGATGTGCATAGGTCCACGGGACATCACTTTACCAGGTGTCAATTATGCTATAAATCACCGTTTCAAAAGAAGCTTCATTATGAGTTACACATCTTGCAAGGTCATTTTTCCCAGTGTGTATTACATCAATATAGTTTGTACCAATCAAATATATTCCTTATATCTCCTATAATGTTGAGTCAACTATACTATTCCCAGTAATCATTGAAAATTTCAATACTTTAAGTGTGTATTGGGACTGTAAAGATGGTTTCTAGCAAGAATATTACTGACAATTACCCATTGAAATTAAGAATTATGTGGAAAATATCACTTAAGTGCAATGTGCAAAATATCTAAGTTCCTAATTGTCAACCTTTATAACCGCAAGTTCAACATCAATACAATAACTGAAGAATGCAGCAGACTCACTCAGAGCAGTTTAAGAATAATGATATTCATAAACTTTTTATATTACAAAATTACTCCAACTGCAATCAGTTTTGGAATTTTCCCCATTGCAATATATATCAGCAATGATAATCTATTCAGCTATCTCAGCTACTACTTCAATTATACAGGAATATAATATACTAGCATTTTAAATATCTGAATGCGAGAAATGTCAAGCATTAAGTTCACCATTAATTCACAATTGTATTGTGAAGCTGTGATGTTATATACTGTATTTTCGTATTTAATTCATTCCAAAGCAGCGCCTGACTGAAAGCAGAGGTTCAAGGTATAATTGTAACCTAGGTACAATGATAATCTACGAATGTTGGCTGCTCCCAGAATAATTGAAACATAAAGCAGAAATACAACTTATCAAAACCAGGAATGAAGCTGCATAGTCTTTGTATTGATTATTCCTACATCTAACTTATCACAAATCCTCTGATATAGATTCCAGAGCACTTGTTGATGCGATGCAATCATTTCAGACTCTGAAGAATATTTTCCGATACCAATGAATTTCAAATCCTAGCAATACAAATGCTATTAATTGGTCTGCAATAGAATCTCACCAATTCCAGCCACAGAGTACTTGACACTTAGATTTATATCTGAGGTGTATATATATACAGCAGAGATAATTACTACTGCACAATGAAAGAAATTTTGAAAGCAACATGATAGGGTATAAATGGAAGCCATTATATATTATAATGATATTTGACTAATGATAATAGAGCAATTGCAGCCACGAAGCCTGCATATTGCCCTTCAGAAATTGAAATAATTCATAATGTTGCTATAATGGTTCAAGCAATAACTGTCTCAGGAATGCAGTTCTATCGCGACTCAATCGGAATGAACAGGGACAAATAACATCACAGCAAGAAGTATTGAAACAGAATAAGAAATTCACTGTACAACTAATATTACCACTGAATAATATCCAGAATTTCAGATACATGAATCCCAGATAAATGTCCCAGTAATATGGTATAGCAATCGAACTCAGTAGATATTCAAGTATAATTGAAAGTGAAATTTATAATATTACTTTAAAATTGGGGATTGGTTAGAATATAAATTGTCTGGATTTTTGGAGGAATGCAATAATTAGTGTGAGAATATTATTCAAATGATCAGAAAATAAGTTAATCTATTGAGAGTGTACTTCTAAGCTTGTGATATCAACTCTGTCAAACAAATGTTAAAATGAATTTAATTAATGAATGTTAAACATAATATTAATACTGATCAATTTGAACCACTATGATTTACAAATCTGTAATAGGTATATTTTCTCAACTGCAAAGTCAAACAATTGTGTTAAGTGGGAAAACATAACACCCGATATACCAGGGTAACCAATCGGAAGGTGATATTGTCATATCTTGTATTTCAGAGCTGTTTCAATACTAACTGGACTATACTACTTATTCCCCTCTCTGCTACTGATATATTGCAATATGTCTTTAGTGTCTAGTATCAATTATAATACAGAAGAGTTTCTTTACCATATGCTATAACGAGAAGAATATAGCATAAGAGAAACACATATTTGTAGAGGTTGAAACAGTATCAATCTTGTATCTCAAAGTGCAGCATAGGCCGATTTTGCAATCTCCAATCTTGAATGGATATTTCAGCTATTAATTGAATATAACTGGATACATCAAATTCCAGAATTAATGATTGGTTAAAATTGAAATATTCTTTCAAATGGTATATTTATTGAACTTTATTATTGACTTTAATACTGCTATAAACAATATTATATTCATATTACAGTTGACTACAAGGAACTTGATGCCAAGACAGTATATATTTAAACCAATTATGGAATCATATCTGAAGTTCGCCATATCTTGGATCAGTATATTGCAATAAAGGTTAAATGCTTCACAATTCCTTTAAAGAATAAATTTTTTCCTTTCCAGTATTATGTTTTCGCTGGATACTATTACGTTAGATTTTTCAATTTGTAGAATACCCATTAGATGCAAATACTTACTCTGCTTTGTTCAAGTAATGTAAGATAAGTCCACAATATACACTATATTATCAACAATTATAATATATTGTGGCACAATTGACACAGTCCAAAGTTATACCTGGTTGAGTCAATTATTTTTACTGATTCAGTTGAGTATTACTCAAACTAAGGACATATAAAAATTGCTATTAAAGTAATAGCTAAACCAGTTTAGTTGAGGTGAGAAAATAATGGCTTGGTTGACAGTATTACTGTAGTATTAATTAATAACCATATATGTTTTGAAAATTATAGGACTGCATTGAAGTACAATGAGATATGCTGGAGGTTTAATATCAGTACTAATTTATGATATATAATAAAACATTGTAGAATAGTACTGGCAGACTGGACAATATACCTAATACTTAGCTATAATGAAATTCTGGTTCAGTGTAAATCGATACAAAGTGCATCCAACCTACAATTACTGCATTCAAAAAGGATTCTAATTTACAAGCTCTCGATGTTAATATATACTCGTAAATGGGAATTAAACTAGATAATATATGTATTCCGTATACATCGTAATTAGAGTACTTATGAAAGATTAGAAAATGGGTTCAGGACATGCTGAAATGGTTCTGGAGATTACAGAAGTGGTTCAGAAAGATTTAGAAGTTTCCATCTTTCAAAGTCTATTGAATCGCAGATTGAAAGATATTTACACCCATTAGTAGTTTCTGGAGCTTGATTTAACAACTTCCAATTATTGAACAGGGTTTAGAAGGATTTTCAGTATATTGCAATGTACATTCAAGAACTGTAATGTAGTATGTGAGTATCTGAAGTTACCTGACAATAGGACTGATGATAACTGGGGTATCTTGGTAGTTACTATATAGCTTTTATCCCTTTGCCGGTAACTGGGTTTGGGTCCACAGATGGGCCCGCTTCCCAAATACAAATCACACAACTACAATCCAGCCACATGCCCCCAGAATGAATCAAAATACTCTACATATGGTGAAATTCATAAAAACAATTTTGTTTGAGTGTGAAACACAAAGTCTCATTGCAGTCCTCACACTTTATACTGGTTTTCATTCCTTCTCCAGTACCACCCTGACTTCTTCTCCACCTGCAAAGGAAACAATCTACTCTACTCTCCAGCCAATGTGGGGAATGTATTCCTGGTATCTCTTGGTAGAGGGCAAGGGTAGTGTGCTTGCTAACTAGCGTGGTAGGAAATAGGGCCAAAGCAGATTCTGTGGTGGGAGCCAACCGAGTGATTTTTTGTGCAGCCAGAATGTGGCAGGAACTTTTCATTGTTGACGGACTTCTAGCTTGCAGAAGGTCACAAACAATGGAGAGTCAGAAGTCAAACTGCTCCATTGTGCAATCATTGTTTACTGCAAGATCTTGACAGGTTATATGGCTATTGTTGTGGGCTGCCTCCAGAATCAATTAGAAATGTGGATACCAATTTGTGTCTGGATATGAGCTGTGTATCGAAATATGTTCAATACTCGTTAACCACATCCACACTCTCTTTCTGCTTGTCTTTGGCCACAACAATGACTGGTATATCAAGCTCTTTCTGGCGTTCTCCAGGAAGAAATGTGGAATTTGCTCCACTTGCATTGGTATTCATGTTGCCTGGATGCTTTCTCATTCTCAGCAGCAGTGAATTCTCACGACTTAGAGGGTGGATTGTAGACATCACGGTAACAGGAGAACTGTCCATTGATAGCAAGGTTGCAACCCCATCATGAACAGCTCCACTTCGACAATGATAGGGTTATTTGGCATTTTTCCCATCCTGGAAATTCTTGGGAAATCCTTCGAACTGCTGTCAGCATGTGCCACATCATCCTATACCCATCCAACAGAGCTCTGCCAGCAGAGGTTGTATGGTGAAGAAGTTGCCCATCCATACAGTAAAGGAGAGCTTAAAATGCCTCTGGTGTAAACATCTATTCAAGTGGTGAACCCTCTTTTTAGTATCTGTAAGCTGTAACAGATGCGATTCTACATCAACAGGATCACCTCCAACTGCATTCGATGACGGGTGGAACTCCCAGACATAGCCCTTCCCTGGCATGCAAAAAACTTATATCCTTGACTAATTCACCTGTTTGGCATCATTGTAATGTGAATAGACCACCCTGTGAATAGAATCATGGCTTCATCAATAGTAACATTGCTGCCAGGTACTTGGTACTGCTGCTAGAAAAACTGCAGCTGCTGCAGCAGTATATCCACCTTATAATGCCAACATGGCCAGCATTCAGCAGTGTCAGTTGGGGAATTGTATGGAGAAGTATGGAAGAAGCGACTGACATTCTGAAAGCAAGTCTTGCCAAGGTAGGCTGCTGGTGGTAGTCCATCCTTTGGAAGATATACTCCATCCTTCATCCAGTACCTCTCAGGAGGAACTCCAATCAGACCCATATGAATTTGAATTGCCAGCCAGAGATAAAGCTCCAGAGTAGTAACTGGCTGCCAGGAACACTGCCACTTCATCTCTGGCCCAAGAAGCTGCTGCTGGGCATAGGAATCGGTGTTGGCTACATGCTGTCCCATAAAGGAATTGGTTAGAAAGAGATTGAAGATTTGAACTGGAGTAATGGTATCCAGCTCAGAGAATGAGAAGGGCAATCAGTTCCATGCTTTGTAAGAAGGGACAATTGGTTGTAAGAAGTCAAATGTGGGAAGCTTAGGAACATCTGTCAAATTTTGAGATGGTTTTTTGAGTGTTTTCTTGTGCTACTTGGCCAAGAGATCAGCTGGGATTGACCTGACTGGCTCAATAGATGCCTCATTGGTGGACCCATAATTATCGTCAAGATTGAGCATTGCAGGTGGAGCTTCGGTAGTGGATTAAGTCAGATCAGGTATAATGACAGGTTGGTGCTGTACTGCAGTAGGTGGTGGTGGTGGATGAGACGAGGTGCACTTTGGACCAGAGTCATTGTCCATGATACAATCCTTGGTACTTTGTCTTGATATTTTTTGGTGAGGGTGGTGGAGCTGAGAGTATGAGAGGTGGAGTAGGTAGTTGACATTAAGGTTCTGAGGTGTGAGGGCTTCTCTGCATATGGTTGTTGTGGTGTGGTAGATGGGAAGTGGGAAGGTGGTTGCTACTGGGCTGGAGGATGGTACTCTCACAATCTCCAACATACTGCTATTTATATGCAACTCAGCACCACAGACCTTGTCACACTGCTACAAGAATTCATAAATAGAAGCTTTTACTTGTTATCTTTCAATTCATATTATTCTAGGGGGGGGTTTAAGTGGATGGCCATGTTGTTATAAGCGACAAGGCGCAGTGTATGTGCAAGTGGGCCCTTTCATGGGCCCACTACCAGCGAAGGGATAGAAGTTTCGAAAGTGAAATTAACAATTCACCCCTATCGATTCAATATCAAGATAAACTCAAAATATTATTTAAGTTACCACTGCATAATCGTTTATTAACAAACTCTGAATATTGTCTATAGTCTTCCTGTTCTGACTATTCAACAGTACATCAGAGCATTAAATATTTGCAACCTTACAATGAATGATTGTATTGCTTGAGGTTTGAAAATACACAGCCTATATAGTGAATTCAGATAAAGACACTACATCACAGTTATAGTTAAAGGTAAGTTTTGTTCTTATTTCTATTGTTTTTCATTCTTAGCAAAATCATGCCTTTAGTATCATAAGTTGAACCATTGCTTACCACTTTTTATATTCGACATAAGTAATTCCAAGTCTACGAATGTCAATATCATATATTTATATATTATTTAGTGGGGAATTAATATTTATATAATAGGATATTATTAAATAGTTATTAATAAAAGTTTCCATAATTACTTAAATTTAGTAGATTAATTTACAGGTTTTAAAATTCATATCACTTTGTATAAACTTTACTTATCAAACTGAATTATATCCAAATACTTATATTTTTCTTGGAAAATATGTTACATTGAATTGAAATGTAGAAAGTCAAGGAATAGTTAATCGCAATAAATGTATCTAAAATAGTTTGAACATATATTCAGAATATAAGTAATGAATATCTGAGTATGAGCTTAACAACTGGCTGTGTATTGGAAACTGGATATTCAAAATTGTTTATTGAGAGTATTTACAACATAGACAGAGCTTGAACATTCTTATATGTACATGAATACAGGATCCTGTTAGTTTGAATATCATATCACACAATTATATTGATGTGCTGTGCTGATGTGGTGTCTAACTGCTGAAATTGGGTGTTGGTGTGCCTAAAGCTACTCAATTTCTTTAATTTTATGCACAATATAGTTGAAATAGGTTTTTTGACCACGTTACCGCACCATACCCAGCACCCCTAACCCTAGAAATGTCAGGAAGTCGTCAAGCTGGCCATCAGTAGTTATTTTAAGACTGGGCTAGGGTTATGGGTGAGTGTTATCTAAAGAAATTGACGAGTAAGATGTACTTGGAGCGGAGTTATCTTTTCCAACGTCCCCCTCAAACTACTACCATGGGCCCAAATGACAGAGATTGTGGAGTGTATTTTCAGGACCGAAATACTGCAGAAAAAGTTAATAGGGACAGCTCACATAACAGGGGCCGCCCATTGCACAGGAGTAATTTACATTAGCTCTGTCGCTTTCTATACATTCAGAGTGGCTTATCGTCGACAGGACCAGTTACAGATTATGGAACTCCCGTCGCAAAATGGATGACAAATCGTGCGATGGGTTGGAGGAACATCTATTACTGTTCGCTGAGACCTACACTGCCATGGACCATTGATGTAAGCATCTACATGGTTCTCACTTTGCGCCAAAGAATCTCTAATATTTCTGTGCAGCTGTTGCCTCCTACTGCATCTACAGACAACCCAGCAATGTCAATACCGACTAAACACATACACGCCTCGCTCAACAAAATTAAGCATCCAATTAACGTTGTGAAGGTGAGTATCATTCAAATGTGGAGAGTACAAGTTCTGATGTATGTGAGAAGTGGACTCCCGAAGGGCGACGGTTATTAACTGGATCCAGCAGCGGGGAGTTCACTCTATGGAATGGCATGGGATTCAATTTCGAGACAATCATGCAGGTAACGTTTCCGAGGTTTTGGGAAACACCACGTCACACATGCTGAATAGCTAAGGCCCATGACTGTGCAATCCGAGTTTGTCAATATTCCCATGACGGGGACTGGCTCCTATCTGGTGATCAGGATGGGGTTGTGAAATACTGGCAGCCAAATTTCAATAATGTTAAAATTTTGCAAGCTCATCAAGAACCTGTCCGGGACCTTTCGTGAGAATGCCGACCGTTTATACACGCTTGTTATCTCGTCGGCTGATAATGCTTAATTAGATTTTCACCGTCGGATGCAAAATTTGTCACAGCGTCTGACGATGGCACACTTAGAGTGTGGAACTTCAACGAGGGTGTAGAGGAACGCACGATGACAGGTCATGGTTGGGACGTAAAGTCAGTTGATTGGCACCCAACAAAAGGCCTCATTGTCTCTGGCTCAAAGGATCATTTGGTGAAGCTTTGGGACCCCCGCACTGCACAATGTTTGACAACTCTTCATGGCCATAAAAGTACTATCTCTAAGTCGCTCTTTCAACCCAGCCAAGGTGATCTGTTGGCAACCTGCGCTAGGGACCAGACCTGCCGAATATTTGACCTCCGGTCAATGAAAGATTTCTGTATTCTCCGCGGGCACGAAAAGGATATTTCATCGCTCGCTTGGCATCCGATTCACCCAGCATTAATATCCACTGGGGGATCTGATGGTGCTATTAATCACTATCTAATTGATGAGCAGCTGCAGGGAGGGGCCAGTAACATATCGTCTCCTGTTATTCATCCCGCTGCAGAGATCCCCTTTGCACATGAATATGCTATCTGGAGTATGGAATATCACCCACTAGGCCATATCCTCTGCACGGGTTCAAATGACCGAATAACACGATTCTGGACGCGCCCACGGCCAGGCGAGTCGGATAGTTTTCGAGACCGGTATCATGTTGGTGAAGATGCAACAATGGGGAGCCACGATCGCCGCAGAAAATACCGGCAAGAGGAAGAAGAGGAGGAGCAGTACGAGGTCGAAGCGTTAGTTGACCAGAACTTGTCACTACCAGATCAGCATCACCAACCGCAACTGCCCGTCAGGGGCGTTATTCCAGGGTTTCTATCCCTACCCCCATCTACTGCTGCAATCGGTGTCCTACATTTACCACTTCCAGGATCCACGGCACTACCTGGCCTCCCCGGCCTCAGTAGTTTTGACATTACAAATCTTACAGGATTATTTACAACTGGCAATTTACCACCGGCAAGAAGCATAACGGTTCCCCCGTTGCCTTTGGCGGCAGATTCTACACTAATTAGTCAATTACCGCCTAGGCTCGTGCCCATACCACCTTTTTTACCAGGAGTGACTCGTCAACCCGCTCCAATACCGGGAATTCAGGGAGGGTTGATACCTGCAATTGATAGAGACATTGGAGGTGGAGGATTGGACGAAGGAGCAGGTGACGGTGCTGAGTTCGGAGGAGAGGATGGAGATAGTGTTAGCGGTGGTGGTATTGGTGGTGGTGGGGTGGGGATTAGACGAAGGGGACCACTACCAAGTCAGAAGGATAGCTTGAGAGAAGCGCAAAGGAGTGGATTTCGCCGGAGACAATGATAGTACAGTTATGGAGCAAAAGTATTGGTGGTTGCAATGACTGCGCAATCTATCAAAATCTAAAATGGTATTTGCATAACAGCCACAAAATAGACTGAGCAGTAATTGAGGCATTTGTCCCATTAGATTAGGAAGGATCACGAAATAAAAAATTATCGGGGTGTAGTTTCACTTCTAATATTTATCTTATTGGTAGGTGATTACTAGATTATTTCATACACACCATCAAATTTGGGTATTTTATACAGCAACTAGATGTGTATAAAGTACTATATTTGAATAAATGGAAGTTAAAATTATACAACAGTTTTAAAATAGTATAACAGAGATGTAGAATATGGCTCTGGTGAGAGGAGAAAGATTCTACTATTTGTAATTACCTATAATGAAAAATTTATAATAGTTAAAATTGCTAAATAACTACTTTTATTTCCAGAATTCTCATTACCTGCAAGGAAACATATAAAAAGAATAAATTCTGCTCTTGAAGATGAATAGAGATAACATTTCAACAATCCAGCAGACTATCAATTATGCCAAAGTATTTATATGATCAAAATTAAACTATTATATTTGTATTATATACATTTATCTCTAAGATCATTGGGTTGAATATGATAGTAGTTAGAGAATGATTTTATAGTTGCTGAATTTAAGATAACATAGGACTTATCTAGTACATTTCAGAGTAGAATAGCATATTTGAAAATATTTGAAAAATAACTGAAAAGATGAATCCTAGCAGAAGATATTTGTAATTATCCTAAACGGATCTGGAAAGACTGAATAGCTGTAATAGTTAGCAGACGTACTTTTTGAACCTGCTTTCTGTATATTAAAAAAGCATACAATATTACTGTACTTTTACATTCTATTATTAAACAATTGTAAAAAATGATCTTTTAGTTTGTATTATTAAATATTTGTTTTCAAATCTCTTTTAATCATTTTACAATGTTGACTGGCAGTAGCTACAGATAATACTTGAGTGTAACTTAGTTGAAACTAGTTAGGGTAAGAAATTATACTGAAATATATACTTCAAAACAGTGGTAATTACCCTTGAAATTGAATATTGATTAAGTATGTCAAGTGAGATAAAGGAAAATTTGGGATACACTTGAATGCTGAGTTTGTCTAAACTTGGGGGTGGACAGTAACATAGTCTCAGATGTATACGGAAATGGTAATTAAATGAATACTGAAATTGATGTTTAAACCAAAATCAAATCAACTATACAGTATACTATATAACACAGCAAGCTATATGCGCAGCTAGCAATGAAGTGAGCCTAGCAATAAATAGATGAAATGTAATACAGTAAGTATTGAAATTCAGGTCAAGTTAATACTGAATATACTTAAATATGGTTATGCAGAAATTATTGAGTTGTACAAGACAATCATAGATGTGTAAAGAGATTGTAATTCTTGGTGTTGCCTATCCGATAAGAGCTTTGATATTAGTTGAGATTTGACATCTTGATTACCTTACTACCATGTGAATTCAAAAAGTTTTCTCAAATGTATACTGTTGTGAAATACTGAGTGGCAATAAGTAATCTAAAGGACAGTGCATATAATATAGAGATACACTTCATGAGTTAATCAATAACATTGGGAATGTCTCTGGAATAAATACTGCTGATGTGCTGCATGAAAACTAACAGTCGGCAGTTAATTTGAATGGAGATACCCAGAAATTAGATATAACAATAAGAGCAACAATAATAGTCATAAACATAGTGGAAGACAATTTGATTATATAAAATAGCCAACAATCATTTTACGATATTGACTGAAGATATAGAATTCCATAGAAGAGAAGTATAATTTTGTCTTACATTTCCAGATGGTAATTGAATTCTAGAAATGGGAGAGAAATTAGAAATAAAGGTAAGAACAATAAGAAAAGGATATAAACATGATATGCAAGTATTAGGAAATACACTGGAAGAACTTTCGGTATTGAATTTGTCACTTACAGGATTCGGTTTGAAATATTGAGTTATATATACAAAATGCCCTCAGTTGAAGTATAATATCCTACATCTTCTATCCATACTACATTACTCTCAATCATTTCAATAATGTTTCCAATGTTTCGAAACAACTTATTTGCTGACCAGATCCCGCAGAGATTGAAATTATTTGTCCAGGGCAGAATGTGCCATGCAATCTGACCTGATAAGTAAATATTGATTGTTACTAAAACCAAAACAAACACCAGCCAATTTGTAATCTGAATACAACTGGACAGCAGCTTAACTGGTGGATACTACACGTTTGACTCCAATTAAATATTTCAGATCTCGTTATATTGTAATTTAATTTATATACCAATGTTGTAGTGTGACATACAATTTCACATTTCCTTGTAAAAGTTGCAATTGAATCAATTCTAAATGACTGGCTGTTGAATACTAAATATACACACTGTTAAATAGCAGCATTAATAAAAGTGCAAATCAACTAAAGACTGGACTATGTGCAGCCCATAGCAAGCTTCCAGTAGACCACAGAATGATGGGCAGCCTATAGTAATCTATGGTGGGTTAATAGACATCTGCTGGTTTGCCTGTACAAGTAATTACAGCTGGTGGGTATATGTGTAGACCTCCTTCAGACTGAACTTGGCCTGTACTTACCCATAGGTTCTCATACATTCAGCTAATGGATAATCAGATTGGTGGACAGACTGATCCTTTTTTATCTGAATATCACTACTTATGTTGGATTGCTATGGGTATAGGGAATGCTGTATTGCTGCTAGATGTAGAGTGGTTATTCTGCAATTGCACAATGAATGCAGAGCAACTTATAAAGTTTAGCCTACACTAACTATATAGGATTGGAAAATGCCACTGGAAGAAGGATGATCATTTTGTGATGGCACAATTTGCATGTGGCAACTACTAGTCAGGTCCACACTAAAGCTATGGCTGTTCTGAATGTGTATTATATGCTGCTTTCAGTATAATCACCGAATTTCCACATACTATATGGTACAATGGTTACTGAAGTACTACTGAAGCTATGACATGAATATTACAGAGATGCAACAGTCTAGAAGAGCTTCAGTACAATTTCTGGTGAGACAATGATATGATGTTTAAAGAGACATTGTAGTCTGGAAGACCTGTGGTACAACTCGATGGGGAAATGGTATAATACTTCGAAATTGCATGTAGTCTGCAAGAGTGATTGCACAATGCGGACTGAACATATGGCATGATGGTTATAGACTTCTCGAAGCTGGACAGGGTCTGCACAACGTATTGTAAAACACAATTCACATTGAGAATTATGCTTTTACTAACAAATTCAGTACATTTAGCAGCAATTCTAGTCAATTGGCTCAAAAGTGACACTATACTGCAAACCTCGGTTCCCTTCCATCACGAGATCCTCAAACAACCACCTCAAAAACGTTCTCGGTAAATCTTCCCCATGTGATATGTATTGATCTGTACACTAGTTAGCCCAGGGCACATAATCTTGACTATACTGTATTATCTTATGGATGCATAGATACAGACAATAATTCAGAATCCTTTAAGTCTTGCCACACCTCTAGAGCTATACATTTTTCCATCATTCTGTGGAGGTATTCATTGCACACCATAGATACCATTGATGTTGCAAGGTATCTAGATCGAATTACATTGCCATTGTATCATCTGAAATCTAGAACCATATGTCTAATCGAGTACATAGTAATATCTAAATATTCTGGCATCACAGATGTGCATACCCATATCTTCTGATACTGCTTGTTAATTACTGCCACAGCTAGTTATTGTGCAGAGCCCATTGGTAAGATTACTTAATATTGTCATTAATCAATATAAATAGAATCTTATATACAGCATAGCCAGTGCCGATAGAGGTGTGGAGGGGATACTGGCAAGTTGTTCTCAGTGGACAGTAAAACTGGGGTGACATTTGGGCCAGAATGTCTGAATCTTAGATACCCAGAGCTTTGTTTCCATTAAATCAGCAGCGGCACATGCCAGTGATGATGTAGCTATTGACATATTCTTCCTTGTGAGTCTGAGGAGATGAATCAGTTTTATACCTTCTTGTATACATATGATAGTAACTAGTGTAGCTTGGTTTCCAAAGATGAAGCATTCATTGTCGAGTCACCACTGGACCTTAATCTTCCTATTCGGAACCTACATCTCCAAGAGTTGGTATAACTCTTTGAGGTTTATGTAAATCTGCAAGCCTGTTGAACTTCGCTTGGAATACTGAAATTCTCTAATTTATTACTGGTGGTTAATATCAGTACAAAAGAAAGTCTAGGAGCCCCGCAAAGGCCACGTGTTTATGTGCCAGCAATTGGGAGATACATTCATTGACATTACAGAATCCACCATTCTGTGTCCAGATATCAGTAACCATCTCACCAACATTATCTGCGATGGGGTTATTGAAGAACATTATCCACCTGATTGTTATGGAAGTGTATTCCACAACTTTCCTGATGAGTGGATCCTTGAATTGGGCAATACCTCAAGACCTCTGTCTGCATGTGGTCTTGTTGTACTTCTGAGGTTTGGATTCATGATCAGGTGCATTGTATGTGAGATGGCAACTGAGAAGGCCTCCTCTTTGTCATCGCTGAAGGTGGATAATCCCCTGTTAATGCTGGCATGTATTGTTGTTAGGTCCCTTTAAAGTGCTGTCTAGCAAATGGCTTTGACACCTGTGACATTGCATTTAAGAGGATGAGCATCACTGGGTAGCATTTCGTGTGGTCTGTTTCTGTGGTTTTTGAGTAGTTGACAACAATCATGTGGCTGCTGTTGGAAATGCCCGTGTTAGTCGGTTTTCAGCAGTAAGTGGTCAACCAGGGTGTTGTGGCTGCTCTCAGTATGGTCTGTGTTGGTGGGTTGTAAGCAGTAGTGGACAAGCATTGAGTGGATGCATTCAACATTGGAAGAATTAAAGTAGAAGTGACTGCTTCCCAGCCAAGTTCATCATCCACATTCACGATGTTGTCCCAAACATTCAACCCTTGGCCATCCATGGCAGTACCATCTGGAGGACTCTATCCAACATCAGAATGGTACCAGGAGCACAGGGTATGACCTGACCACTGGCAAAGATGAGGATCTGGCTGAAGAGAGTGGAGTTATCTGCACTTCCAGAAGCAGGGATGTCTTCCTCTTCCTCACTATGTTTCTTTTATACAATGCAGTCTTGTTGATCATCTAGTGGCTTTGGATTTGGTCACAGCATTTCTTTTGGAACTTTCAATGTATCTTTTAACCATTTTCATGCAGATGGATGAAGTGTATTAAAAGGAATGCAAAAGATGTAGGAGGAGAAAGATAGAGTATCCTGCAGAGTGCACTCCTCATGGTAGAAGTATCAAGTTGTGGTCTGGAAATTCCCCATGCATCAGTGATTATCCATAACTTAAATTCAGCAGGACATACAATTTGATCATGATTTCTAAAACCTGAAATCTACTGAGTACTTCGTCAGATTTCTATAACCGTAATCTTCATGGATGATGAATTTCATACAGATCTCTTTAATGAACATTTGGTTGTGTGAACAGCTAGATCTCCGTAAGAATAATGCTGCTGGAAAATGACTTGGATCCTGATCAGAATAACTTAAATCTCGCTGTGCAAAAACTGAGATCTCTGTAACTTGATTCCAATTGGTTGAAAATGATCATCTCAATCTCCATCACAAAAATGAAGCCTGACAAGGTTGATCTACATCACTGTACCGTTTTTTCCACCTGAAGAGCCTTACAGGCCATTGTTAGCAATGGACACACCATTGGATAACAACAGAATACGGTTGATACAGAACTAATTCAATATACATGTAGGGATTGATTCAGAAGAAATACAATATACATGTATGATAAGGTAATCCAATTAATGATATCCAAACAAACAATACAGGACAGAACAAAACAATGCACCCAATGCAATACCACCCAAATTCGAGAAAAACAGCCCTATGATATATAACTGCCCAGGAAACCAAACAAATCCTCACAAAATACCATCCAAATTGTGTTTAGATTGGCTCTCCATATCTGACTGGCGGAAAACTTAACACAAGCCTGTTGAATATCAACCACTCCTAATAATATTCAAGATATATTAAGCAATTGATCATCTGATAGTCTATACCACTTGACAGAGAAGGTTCATCATGTGGGTCAATGCTGATGACCGCAGTCCGCAGCAGACCCACCATACTGAAGCTGGATGGCTACATTTCGTCGTATGGGGTACAGCTTACAGCAATTCAAAGTGGAGCAGATTTGGTATATGTTCATCTCTGGTAAATTTGAACCCAGTTGAGATATGCTCATCCAGCTTGATACAGAGCATGGTCTCCCAGCTCCAGGATGCTGGAAGCCTCCAAGACTGATATACTCGGCCGATTTACTTTGCACCAGACTGGCCCAACAGATGCATATACGTCTAGTGCAGCCACTGGATAGTCACAAATTACGACTAGCAATTCTGAGTGTCAATTGCATCCTGATCCGGATTGCAGTATCAGACAAAGTTTGTGCCATATATTGTAATGTCGTTCTAGATTGGGTCACCTTGTGCCATTCATGTTGCTGGTGAGCTGTGATCATCCAAACCCTGCAACCCAACAGCAAATATTCCAACCAGGTTTTCTGCCACAGGAGAAGGGCAAACCAGACAAGTGCAAACTAAAGCAGGGTACACTGGCAGATGGTACACCAGAAGAGGGCAAACAGTAGGAGGGTGAACAGGAGGACGGTAAACCACAGGATGGTGAGTCAGCAGTGCGCATTCTGGTGAGCTGCGAACTGCGCAAGCATCAGCAAAATGTATATTGGTTCAGAAGTTATAACTCGACATCTGAGCAATTCTAAACAGCCATACTGTTTCTTCCAGATGCTCACTGATAATCCCGGACAGATTGAACGCACTGTGATGTGCTCCCAGATGCTTCCTGGGTACCTTCAGGAAGTCCTCAAAGAATCTGAAGCAGTGGAAAAGAATATAAGAATATTCTAAAGAGTATGACATTGTCTCCAGAATGCTATAAAATTAAGTGTTTATGTTGGTAAACTTTCGGAGCTACTAGGAGTAAGATACTTGTACCCAAGGTGATGGCAGTGCACCTCGAACCTGCAGCTGCAGTTACGAGATTGGGTAATATGTGATATTTATATCGAATAGTACAATTTGATATACTTTCTGACAGCCTCAGACCAGAATCAGACATTCCAATGAATATACAGTCCAGTACGTATCAATATGCATGGGATTGTTTACAAACCATACACTATCGATGCCACCGGATAGAGCATTTTTGCGCACTAAATGCGCCGGTCCAACCATTGCTCCCACCAGTCCAACATACATCAGATTCATTTGTTTGACAACCTAGATGAACCAGTCAACACAATCAGCCCAACTGTGCAGACCATTGTAGTTGATTGTAATCACCATAGCATACTTTTGAGCTTGAGGACTTAATACTCATTGTTGAGTGTTCTTGAACCACTTAGAAAAGGTCAATATCGTTTTTCCGGCAGGGAGGTGGTTCTGAATTTGGAGGATCTGATTAGGTGGAGTGCAGCTGCAATATAATGCAGGAAAAAAGGAATTCGTAGTTGGAAGGTGTTATTGAGGTCATTCTCTTCACTTTGCATATACTGTACCCCAATGTTATGAGCTTCAGGCATGATTCCTTGGTTGGCATTCATATGTTCCACCTTGCAATCAAGTTCCATACACTCAATTGAAGCAGGGTTGTGAAATGGTTGATGGTAATCCAAGAGCCAATTATGAAATTTAATCAATATACTGTCTATGACTGCATTCTGATCATATCCAAGCACCAATTAACTAACTTCATGTCTCCAGTCCTCATCAATATATGCACAGAATAGTTGGGCAAAGTTCAGAATTCTACAATCTACTAATAGATCTCTCAATGAGGTTAATGTGATTCTTCCACACACTCTGCAGGTATGGGTTGTGTTGAAGTGATATACCCACTGTACTACGGGGCAGAAAAAGGGGTTCTCCTGACAATGCTGCAGAAGTGTGAGATTGGTGCTGCATGTATTTTGCCGCTTATCTGTAGTGGATAGTAGGTTATAATCTTTTGCAGAGTCAATATGGCACCAGGATTGAGTGTAAGATATGACTGTGTCTCCACCACATAGTCAAGACCGGTACACCAATCATTAGGCTGAAGCACATGTCAAATGTAATTGACTTTGTTGGTAGATTGACAGGCCTCTTTCACATTGGGAATATGCAGCTGTTCAGAACTATCATTGGTCAAAAAGTCTCTACCACCCATTGTCCAAATTGACATGAATATATGTGTCACAAGATGCATGCATGGATATCCAAAATGTATGATGCATTTTTTGATGACTTGCAAGAGCACCAGAATGCTGATTGTCTTCGACCAAGCTTCAAGCTCAATTAGGCAGACAGATAATTTCTTCCTGAACTGCTTCTCCCCATTCAAAGTGGTGCCATAGATGTCTCTCCCATGCTGGCCAGTGAAGCACTCAATATCAGCCAAGCTCCAGGAAGTGGCTTCTGTTTCAGCAACGAATAAGCAGATCTGAAACTGTACGCACTTGTCAATGGTCACGTTTGCCACCCTGCAGCCCTCAACGTCTGTGGCAGTTCTCATCGGGGAAACTATCTTGGTAAACATACTCCTGGGACCAGTTGTCTTAGTCCTGACTTCCTGCAATTGTTGTCACTCATGATGTTGGTACAATTCATCGAAAATGTTGTGTTTACCTGATGTCATTGGATGAATTATGTACTCCCATTGCTCCATTGCATTCTGACAATCAGCATCTAACCATCTGGTTGCCGCTTGTTGGGCTTCATTTAAGCTTACCTGAAGTTGCCTACAGGCTACACTTTGTTTTGGTAGCCTTTCAGCCCTGTACAGTAGGGCCTCCAGTGTAGTATGAATCATATTAATCTTTGGTTCCTGTAACTGATCTGATTCTCTTGCCACCTGTGTATCTACTAAGGTCTTTGCAGACTTCGATATTTTCTGTTCTTGAAGAATGACCTTCTTCAGGTTAAATTGATTCAGTTCATCATCTAGTGCAATGAGGGATTGATTAGAATTATTTTGTTGGCTAACAAGTAGAGAGAAGTCATATGAAGCCCACACTGCACCCTTTACCATTTCATTATAGGCTATTTTCGCTGCAGTTTTCCAGTCATGTTTGGAGCAGACCAGAATTGGAGCCCATTTCACATCTAGTGTTCCAACCATTGCACGGATCCCGTATCATTGGGTTGTGGCACATTTCAATGAATCGAATGGTTTGAAGCAGTGAGGGAGGCCCAGACATTCTGGTACTGATGTGAATCATGTGTCAAATTGATCGTTGACATTTCTAGATTTGAGGCATTTGAGCTGCCAGTTCAATAAGTCTTTTACTAATCCCAGAAGCTGCTGATTCAATTCATCAGGTTGCCAAAGTCAGTAGATATTGCAGAGAAGGTTTTATCAGAAGTGGTTGCAGATTGGGTGAACGCCTAGTGTATGCAAAGCATCAATATTAGTGTCGCGCAGCAACTCCAACCACATAGGCTGTTCCCTTGAGAAATCAAGTGGTCGAAAAGTTGAATACCGCGTCCGCACCCCAGTGGGAATTTCAAGCCTCAGCCAAGAGCCATATGAGACTTGTGTAACCATCACATGTTCTGGACAATTGCCAACCCAGGCAGCCAACAGAGTGTAAAATCTCTGCTGGAATCTATGCGAAGACTCCCACTGTAATCCAGGACCAGTTATAATAGAATGCCTAAGGTGATACTGCACAGTTTGAACTGTGTTATGCCATGCTTGGTCAATGTTTTTGGCACCATTTGGGCGAGATTGATTGATCATGCGGAGTACCTAAGCAAGTAACTCACATATGCAGCGAATTTGTTGTCGAATATTACCACTTGTGACACACCGTGGCTAGCAGCTCTAATCATTTGAAGATTTGTATAGTGAGTTTTTATCGGATGCTCACATGACCAACACAGTTGTCGCTGCTGCAGCATGGAAATGTTGTGTATCCCACCACCAATTGCATGTGTTCCTGTTGCTGTAGATTCAACGACCATCAGAGTTAGAGAGGCACACTGGTTCAAAATCATGGAGTACCTCAAATGGGAGATGTGCTAACAGGAACTGGATACATTGGAAAATATCACTGTTGAATAATGTTTCAAAGATATGTGAATCATCTTCAATCAAACTGTCACTACTGAGCCCGAAATCAAGTTCAGTGAGGAGCTTGCGCAGGGTATCTGCTGATTGGAATCATTTGATTTTGAAGTTGTCCAGTGCATGCCTCAGATGTTGAGCTATCCATGTTTACATTTGGTGGTTAACAGTTTGTGCTTACTGAAACTTGTGTGCTGACCAAATTAAATGCCGTGGATTCTGTTGTTCTGAGTATTTTCAATGCTTATTGCATAATCCAGTTGCTTTGCCACAGACTTTCCCACCCATATTTTCCACTCCAACTACCTCCCAATGAGCCTTTGTCTTTGGTGCAATAGGGTGCAGGGAGAGCAGACTTCTGGGGGTCTATAGTTTGTTTATTGGGATTATCTTCAGGCTGTGGTGCACCAGGTACATTGTCTATAGGTAGATCATTAGTTGACAGCTTCTTGAATGCCATTCAGGCACACATACTGTAGTCAAACTATGATAGCTTGGGGCAATCCTAGCCGGCAGCTGGTAGAATCATTTCAGTTATTAGCCTATATTTGATCAGTAAAGGGTGATATTGTTGATCGTGAACCTCCAGTCTGTTCTCCTGGATCAAATACTGTTTGCAGATAAAGCATTTCGCATATCTCCCACCAGGGTTGACCATATGTGAGCAATGCTCAGTGTTCTGATGAATCTCAAAGATGCCTGAGGGGGTATGGTGTGTTGCTGGATAATATCTTCCAGGATATGCATTTGAAAGAGAGCTAATTCTGGTGAGCATTTCACATTCACAGCCATATCATACCCAACCAAATGAAGAGGAGGGGTAACAGTTAGTCACCTTACCATCAATTCTCTTCGTAAACTACAATGATAAACATCAACTCCCACACAATCCTGCGGTGAATCGTTTGCTGGAAATTGTTGGCAGAGAAGAGACGGTTTCCTTTGTCATCGCCACAATCAGCTTTCGACACCATTCATCAGGAGCTGCTACAATGACCACCATAGCCCATATCATATATGTTGAGTGGACTTTGAGTGCGGTCATCACGTGGCATTAGATTAGAGTTGAGTGGTGGAGCCTCATTCACTTTATATGTGTACGTGTCGAATTGATGAATAGACAAGTCGATATACGTGTCACCAATTTGGCATCTGCACCATAAGACGACGTATGGTTCCCTCTGCGCCAGGATTGGCCCAACAGGTTATGAGCCCGGTCGCATCGTATTGTTGGTAATTACGAATTGCGACTTATGGAGGAACGTGACTTTCGGAAGAGACGCGTCTTGATGAGCAGCGGAGTAGAATTGACGACTTTGACATTGACATCCTCACGATGACTTCTACCTCCATATCGATTGCGAAGTACAATGGGCCGAACTACAAGCAATGGTCAGGGGGGATGGCGCTTCTCGTGGAGCAGAAGCAGGTCTACGGTATAGTCATGGGGGAGGATGAGCGGCCCGAGGATCTGGTGGAGAAGGATGCAACGGCAGGGGACAAATTGGCACATCACCCTGCAGTCAACGATTGGGTAAAACAACATGGTACTGCGCGATCAACAATCCTGCTCAGCATGGAGCCCCGGCTGCAGGCATTGTACATGGAGATCACGGATGCGCGGACACTTTGGGAGAAACTGCCGATGGTGTACAAGGCGAAGTTGAAGTTCAATGTCTTTCAGATCAAGGAAGAGCTTTTAGGGATCAGGCACGAGGATTGTGATGATGTTGACACCTATGCTTTACAAATCGACCAGAAGGTGAAGGACTACAATCTATGTTCGGAGCCATTGACATCGTTGTCAGATATGACAAGGACTTTGGCGAAGATGACCGATGAGGAGTATGAGATTTACCTCCTCCGCAGAATGCCGAGGAATGACGATTGGCAGTTCTTTCTCGAATTGATGATGGACAAAAACGCGATGGCAACGCTCACTCCAGATGAGATTGTGATCAAGGTGGTCGAGAAGGAGGCCACGATCCAGCATGAGAACGGCCTAGGGCAGGAAGCCCTGCTGTTGGCAAAAGGAAACGGCAAAGGAAATGCCAAAAAAAAAGGCAAACGATGAAAGAGCTGGAAAGATGATGAGAGTGACGAGGATCAGGATCGCAAGGGCAAACCGACCTGTTTTCATTGCCATAAGGAAGGGGATATGGTCTGGAACTGCCAGAGTATGAAACGCGGTGAACCTCCAGTTACGAAGAATAGCACCAAGACCACAGCCAAGGCGAAGGATGATACCATCACCACCACCAGGGATTCGGCGGAGATGACAACTACCATCGAAAACTACTGCGCGACAGATACCAGCAGAAACACGGCCCCATCGAAGGAGAGTTGGTACTTGGATTGTGCCTCCACCTCTCACATTTGTGGAGATCGAAGGACGTTCGCTCGGTATTCAGGATTCACCAAGAAGAACAAGCGGGAGATTCGCGATTTCGTTGGGACAGTAGTGGGCAACGCTATTGGACTGGGAGATGTTCGACTGAAGTTTCGCCTACCTGGAAATCGTGAGCATGAAGTAGTTGTGAGGGATATCTTGCATGTGGCAGGAGCACACATCTGGCTCTCCCAATCAAGGCTTATGGATAGGGGATTACGGATTGTCCCGGTCAATGGCTTCGGAATCAAGATATACGACAACGTGAATACTGGTCGCAGAGATCAAGGCACTCCTGTTGCTGTTGCACCCCAGGTTGGAGGACTATTCCGGTTCGACGTGGATGCAAGAAGAATGGGTCATCGGTCGAGTGATGTATCTAGAGGGAGGAAGCGACACACATCACCAAATACGACTCCGAATGAGCATACCTATATCGACATCTTCGAGCCGGAGGAGCCAACAAACACACGGGAAATCTTGGTACTAATCGCATCGACACCCACGATCAACTGACCAATAGCAGCAGCCGATGGTAATTCCAAAGGTGGAAATTCCAGAGGTGGTAATTCCAGAGGTGGTAGTGCTGCAGGTCAAATGAAGGATCACGCGGGTTCTAGCGATGAAAATGATGATGAGGATGAGAGTGAGGATAAGGATGACGAAGATCCACCGGCAGTGATCAACAAATCCAAGAAGTCCTCTTTCACACGTGAATTGGCAGGCCTCAACGGGAATCTCAGGAGTGCATGGGAAGCACCTGCGGGCTCTCATCATAGGAGGAGCCAGACTGATCATCGCCGTCGGAGGAGCGGTCGACTGGAGATCGAGAGTGCAGAAGCCGACTGACCAGTCCAGGCCGATATTGTGCTGCGATTCAGATGTGATTTTGGAGACGGGATCTCGAGTTTTTTTGTTTCTTTGGAGGATAATCGTTTCGGAGGAGCTTGGAGCATGGCTGATCACTTGGGAGGAGCTCGGCACGGTTCATCCTTGGGTTTTGTTGTTTCTTTATGGATTAGACTTATGGTCGTGATACCGCCCTGGAGGAGTTTTCAGTGGACTTTGAGTGCGGTCATCACGTGGCATTACTTTAGAGTTGAGCGGCCGAGCCACATTCACTTTATATGTGTACATGTCAAATAGATGAATAGACAAGTCAATATACGCATCACCAATTTGGCAGCTGCACCATAAGTCGATGTACTCTTCCCTCTGCGCCAGGATTGGTCCAACAATATACTGCGTCATGGCCGCAATGAGCTGTTCATACCTACCCTTCAGCCTCTCTCAGTGGACAATGTGGATAGCATGTCTTGATACAATGAATC
>Ga0307515_10000918_pt1 | contig 67669 bp, 52 predicted proteins | sample 17_EM_MG_FD_194513 | JGI IMG/M metagenome (GOLD analysis project Ga0307515, IMG submission 194513) | Populus trichocarpa ectomycorrhiza microbial communities from riparian zone in the Pacific Northwest, United States - 17_EM | ecosystem: Host-associated > Plants > Roots > Unclassified | place... | reverse complement strand
GCGTCCACCGCGTCCACCGCGTCCACCGCGTCCACCGCGTCCACCGCGTCCACCGCGTCCACCGCGTCCACCGCGTCCACCGCGTCCACCGCGTCCACCGCGTCCACCGCGTCCACCATGTCCACCGTGTCCACCGCATCCACTGCATCCACCGCATCCACTACGTCCACCGCGCCCACGGCCTCGGCCACGGTAGCCGCCACGTTGGGAAAGTAGGGAGGCCCCCGTGGATGTATCTCTAAGTTCCTTGGTAAGGCCAGTTGTAGTTTCTTCTTCTAGGAGGTCGTGCATGGCTTCTTCGGGTGTGGGCAAGGGTCTTCTATGCTTCAGGACCATTAATATCATCGCATACTGTGATAGCAATGATGTGAATATATCTGTGCGAAAATCGCGATCGGTGTTTGCATTGTCTGTATGGTCCAGTTGTTTGCGGTAGTTACTAAGCTTGGTGAAGTATTCTTTAAGTGGTTCGTCCTCCTTCGCTCGGCAAGCACAGAGCTGGCAAAGGATGTCTTGTCTGCCGATATAAGATCCGGCGGTGTCCAAGCTGGTTTCTTGTGTGTTCCACATCTCGTGAGGGTTTCTCATTCCCTTGACGATACGCCGTACTTCGGGGGAACAGGAAAGTCTGATCATAGATGCAGCTTCGGCTTCCTTAGCCTTCCAATCATCATAGTTGTCATCGTGGTCGAAATCAAGGGACTGCGGTTCAGGATCATCTCCAGTGACGATTGCATATGCTCTAATGGCTGATAGGACGAGTATCATGTCGTCTTTCCATTCGCCGTAGTTTGCGTGAGTGAGCTTCGGAATGTCGCCCCACCTGGTCTTGTTGAAGGCGGGTTCGGAGGAAGACATCATGAGATCGTAGAGATGGTGTTGAGGTTTAGGGTTCTTGAGGTTTAGGGTTCTTTTTTGAGATCGTAAGAATAGGATTTTATATGGTAGCGATAGCCGGGCTCATAACCTGTTGAAATACTGATTGCTAGAACCTTAATTCTACTATGGAAGAAGGCCACAAGGCCATATATATACGGTACGAGCACGTACATACTCATCTGAATGCAGAGACGGCTGATCTCTGTTAGCCCGTCTCAGAACATCTCCGTCAGCCTGTATCAGAGCCAGCCCCGTCAGCCCGTATGAGAGCCAGCCCCGTCAGCCCGTATAAGATCTATTTATGCAACATTTTATTGCGCAGCTTGGCCGAGTGACCCGCTGTGATCGACCCGGCTGCCTCAATATATGCCTCACCTGATGAGCTATAATTATCGTCAAGGTTGAGCATTGCAGGTGGCGCTTCAGTAGTGAGTGAAGACACATCAGGTATAATGACAGGTCAATGCTGTACCACTGTAGGTGGTGGTGGTGGTTATGAGGAGGTGCGCTTTGATCCAGAGTGATTGTCCATGATGTGATGCTTGGCACTTTGTTTTTTCACATTTTTTGGTGAGGATGGTGGAGATGAGAGTATAGGTGGTGGGGGTAGGTAGTTGACATTAAGGTTCCGAGGTCTGAGGGCTTCTCTGCTCATGGTTGTTGTGGAGTGGTAGATGGGAAGTGGGAAGGTGGTTACTGCTGGGCTGAAGGATGGTACTCTCACAATCTCCAAAGTACTGCTATTTATATGCAACTCAGCACCACAGAACTTGTCACACTGCCACAAGAATTTGTAAATAGAAGCTTCTACTAGTTATGTTTCAATTCATAATATTCTAGGGGGGGGTTTAAGTGGGTGGCTGTGATGTTATAAGCGACAAGGTGCAGTGTACGCGAAAGTGGGCCCTTTCGTGGGCCCAATACCGGTGAAGGGATACTGTATTTATCCTATACTGTATTGTCGGAGGGAATTATCTATACCTTTATTCATCTCTTTTACCTCAATTGGTTACAATTTACTATGCAAAGTGTGACTAGCTGCAGGCGCACCACCGGATGTGGCTGGAAATATGTTGTGCCATTACTGGAAAGCCTACGCTTATAGCTGTAGGTACCGGCAGGGGCCCTAGTCCAGTAGATCGCAGCCACTGAAATCATGCCAGGGATAAGACAGGATAGCAATGTCAAGCCCCGAAAGACTGTAGTCATACCGGACCGCTGGGAATTCCGCCAGGCATCTCAATAGTCCGTCCCGTTCGTTAAATGGTAGGCCTGGGACGAGACGATAAGATTCGGGGTAAAAGAATCAGGACTGCAGCAGACCAGGGTAACAATGTTAAAGACTATAGGACTGCAGGGTCCTACAGTTTATGGAAGCTGAAACTGTCTAACAAACTAAGTATTAAATCGAGCTAACTAAAGCAACTACAATTGTTAGTCTTCTGCGCGCATCTGAATATCAAAAGCCATACCATTCTCTTTAAATGTTCGAAACGGGCCTAGCTTTTCTTTGAAAAGCCGGCGCGTGTGGACTAGGCTTGTTTTAGAAGCCCACAAGCCGGCCTGCATATCTGAAACATGGAAATAAGCAAACAATCATCGTATATGGGTAGCAGACGATATCATTTTCAGTGAAGGGTGGACTAGTTTCCGTGGAGGATTGACTGATCTTCTCGAGGCCAGAAGGCCCGTATATATACAGACTAAACTCCTATATCCATATCCATATCCGTGTCTATATCCGTATCCATATCTACATTCGTTTGCATATCCGTTTGCGCTGATATGAGCCGCTCTGCACTGATATGAGTCGCTCTCCTGAGGCATATCTTCATACACCAAGTGCATATCAAACGGACCTGAGCAGTGAGGCTCATGGTGCAGGTGCACATGCAACAGCAGGCCGGCCGGGCATTGTTCAAAGCACGACGGCTAGGCCTGAAGATGCCAGGGCCGGCCTGGCCCGGCCCGTTTCGAACACTGTTCTCTTTACCTTCGCGGTCTCTCTATATACCTAACTATGACAAGAACAAATCGGCCGCTGTAACCACTCAAGTGGGCTCATGCGTGGGGTTGTGCAGATTTCCAACAAGGATCAAGCGAATTCGGGTCTGGTGCCGCCTGACTGTCGCATTATTTCACCTCATTATGCTCAAGTGCGAGTCAGGCAACCCAATACAGAAGCCTTCAAGTCATATCCGGTCGCTACATTTCAGGCCCACCTATACTGACTCGACGCTACCACTTCTAGTGTTAGCCTAGCACCCGTACAACGTACTCCAAAGGGATCGATCGACTCCTATTGCAAGCAGTTTTGTTCCAGAAGCAATGGGATGTACCGGAATTGATATAACCGTGCCGGACATTTATCACAGCGAAGTGCAACGCTAGTACGCCCATCGGTAGTGAAGGTAACTGCACTCAAAGATAAAGCCGACAAGTGCATTCCACGATAAGAGAGACCAACGACGTCAGGTGCACTTTTAAAGCAATCGGAGAAGCAAAGCTCATATTGAAGGCGACCTGTAAGGGACCCTAAAGTGTAACCTCATAAAGGCACCTCCCCAAAGGCACTAGAAGGTGACTTTTCAATACCAAACTTGAAAAGACATTTAAGTCTCGTTTCTGGGTTAGGGGTTCTATTCTGTGGAAGTAAAAGTCACCGTGGTAATAGCACTAGAAATATAACCACATGATGCTTTTTCTTGTGCCTTTCTCGCCATACCTTTTCTAGTACCTTTTCTAGTGCCATTTCTCATCATGCCTTTTGCTATACACTTTCTCTCCGTGCCCTTTCGCTCTATACCATTTCTCACTATGTCATTTCCCATCTCCTTTCTCGTCGTTTTTTTTTTGCGCTCTTTCTCTCCGTGCACATTCACTCCGTGGCCTTTCTCACAGTGACATTTCTCACCGTGCCCTTTCTCTCTGTCAGGTGTGTCGTTTCTGTCCGTGTCGTTTCTCTGGTGCCCTTTCAGTACTCGTTGTTGTTCTCTCATACCCTCCATAATTGTCACGTTCATGTGGCTCGGGCCTTTTGCGCTAATAAGGGCAGTGTACCCTCCCGCGGCGAGTCCTGCCTGTGTTGAGGCTGCAATAGCGCTATTGCGTTGCAGTATAACCTAGTGTAGTGATAGTGTAGCAGTATCACAGCGGGGGTGTAGCGGATGTAGCAGCAGTGGCGGGCTTAGCAGTGGAGGAGGAGGAGGAGGAGAAGAAGGAGGAGGAGGAGGAGGAGGGGTGGTGGTGGTGGTGGTAGCGGTGGTGGTAGTGGTGGCAACGGGTGTCGTAACGGAAGTGAAAGTGCCGGTGCAGCAATGAGTAGATAACTAATAATGAATAAAGTAACATTCGGAAAACACACTCAGAAAGGCATTCTCACACCAGATATGAAAATGCACGCACCTCATCCATATGAAATCACAAAAAGGCACGCAGGAAAAGGCATTCCCACTGCCAAAATTCGTAGTAAGGAACAAAATGGTACGCAGGAAAAGGCATTCTCACTGCCAAAAATCAAAGTGAGGAACGAAAAGGCACTCAGAAAAGGCACTTCAGATACCCAAAGTGCCTTTTCTGCCATACAATGGTGCCTTAATAAATTTCTGTTTGTATGTGTAAAGTTACGAAGAAGTACATTTGGCCCTTGGGACCCTCTTAGAGTAGGTAACAGACAGGGACGGCACTGTTCCGTGCCCGGCTGCCTTATACGTCTGTCCCCGTCCTACCTCGAAAAGACGGCACCGTTTCCGTCATACCCGTCCTGTGTAGATCCCGGACGGACGGGATGGTTGAATATACTGGCGGGGTCAGGTAGTCCTGCTGGGAGAAGACGGACTTGTAGGAGGAATCTCAGGATAATAGAATATGATCACTTATACTTGCTGACCTCTTTTGTGACCGGACAACGGCCTGACCAGTACAGTACTTCTACAGATTAACAGTGCAAAAACAGTCTAGTCTCGACGAGTTGGAGATGCTGGTATAGTAGACCGGAAAAACAGCCTGGGTTTCCAACTATAAATTGGTTTTGTTGGTCTGCATGTCTTCATGGGAGTCATCATGGCAGCACAAACTATCGCGATAGTGATATCGAGGGAACAATCGGTGCTTCGTACTGCTTTAACGTGACTGGATCCCCGCCACTATAGTGAAAACGCTGCCTCCAGGTGGTGGGCATGACCCCGCCTTGCTGCCGTGCCCTAGGTATCATTATCCTAACGTCCGCGGCGTGGCGATTACCCACGGCATAGTTATTACTCACGATTTTATGCCTGCAACAGCCAAAAATCGAACAAGATACCACAACAGAGAAAATAGATAAAAGTGGCAGTAAGCTAGAGGTAAATGGGAGGCATCTGAATTATACTTTGGCCTCTGCAAAAAATGTCTAGGGCCTCACCAGTGCATTTTGCATGGAGATAATATTACAGTGTTATATCTCAACAACCAGCATAGTGAGATCCTTCTATATGAGCAAAGAGATTATCCAGAGGTTACCCAATCTACTGCTGGATTATAAAGCAAAAGCAAATCCCACAAAAAAGTTGGATTTGTATGAGAAGTGACCATCTGCTGCCAACTGCGCTGGTGAAGCTCCAGATATTTTTTGTACTGGTCATATTAAGGTCTAGGCATCTAGGCTTTAGATGCGACCTGCTGGTTACTTGTATGTTATTTATCTGTTGTGGCATACCAGTCATATTTTGGTTGGTATTGGGTGTGGAGGCGTGGGTAATAACTGCGCCGTTGGTAATCGCCACGCCGCAGACGTTACATCTCAGCGTACCGCTCTCCTGCCGTGATGAAGGTTGAATTCGCCGTAGCTGGTTTGTAATTTAGGGGTTATGGTTCGGGAAGGATTTGTAATGTTGAATGCTTGTGTTGATATACGTAGGTGATTTAGGCGGAGGTGGGATCGGGGATGTGGAGTCACAGATGTAATAGCCGACTCGTCAGATTCCAAGTTTGACACACCGTTATAAGCGCCCTTGGCGACACATCAAAAGTTTGGTGACGACCGACACATCAAAATTTCAATAAGACTGAATCTTATTGGTGTCATCTAACAGGGGTATTCGGGAAGTTGAAATCCAATGAGTAGAATTCTATGTCAAGGAAAAAGATCCAAACATAAGGTGAATGAATCTCAACAAGCCACTCGCACTACCATCTGGCCCTACCACTGTCTTAACTTTTTAAAAATAGTGTTAGCGATCTCAGCATTTGCGTAGGAGCGCTAAAGCAACCTTACTTTATCAAAGTACAGGGGTATCCAATCATCGAACGGCACAGTTGGAAAATGTCTCTTTGATCAACGCCTCAGTTCCCACAAGACGTGTCACAGCCGCACTCCAGTTCTAGAAACGTAATATATTTCACCGCCTTAGATCAAGTCATCGCTACTAATATTGGAGGCCTGCTGAAAAACAAACGATATTTCGGCCGACTAATTAACGTAGATAAATAATCTCGCCTTTCATTTATTCATAGCGAGTTAGCAAACCCGCTTCAGCAGCAAAAGAATAGTGAACTTAAATCTTTTCTGGTAATCAGAGTGTGGTATCTGGTGAGGATATATAGGACTTAGAAGTACCATTCGGAGGTGCTCAGAGCTGGTCTGGAGGGTTACTTTATGACCTACTATGAGTTTTATGTGTACTAGTCATGAGCTCTCGCCTATTGAAAGAGAGCTTCCTCAGGCCCAGGATGCTGTCTTGACGTAACATTGCGCAAGGAGACAACTTGTGTGACATTTACCTGTGACTCCCTTATCTGCGGTTATATCACCGAAGTCATGTCGACTTGATATTGAGGATCACCTCCCGCATTGTGGGATCGTGCACATGCGTAATTCAAGTTCGGAAGTTAAATTAATTTCATTGGATTTCTCCATCAATTATAGATTATCGAAATCCGGAATATTCTGACACCAGCCTACAAAGGGAAGACGGAAACCTCGGGACAAACCTGCAATCGCTACCAAACGTCCATATGCAAAATGTTGCGACTTGGTTTAGGCGGCACACAAAAAATAATGTTCTCTCTAATTGTAAAAACGGATCAATAAGAGGGATAGGGAGGGTAGTTATATAAGACATAATAATGTCTCAAGGCCTTTCTAAAGTTCGATTGGTGGTAGTGGTAGTAGTGGTGATGACGGCCTTTAGAGTCAAAGGGCACAGTAGTATAGCCATGTGACGAAATACGTGAACGGAGCATAAGCGAATTATTATGCAGTGAGATCGACACATCAAAAAATTAGCTTCTTTATGATACTTTGTTAATGAGTCAATATGTTTTGATACGTCGTCGATCTTGACTTATTTTAGAGTCAATCGGAGCCACGCAAAGTACGTTCGGTTATGGTTGGCTGTACTGGTGACGTCCTTGGGAACGCTTAAAAGCAGTCATTCCAAGAGCAGACCAGAACTTATGATCAAAAGTCTGTCGCTTATCATTCGTAACTACATAGCGGACTATTTCGCTTTTTATATTTACAAAGCCGTTTATAGTTTTATTTCTCGTTCTTCAGGCTTCTTCCTCCTCATGGGTGTGCGCTCCCCTGATTTTTCCTTCCACAACCCCTGGTAGGTTCCTTCCTCCGCCACTTTTGTCTGGTTCTGTTTCTTTGGAACGTGGTGCGGGTGCATGTTGTGGGAGTGAAAGTTTTTGCTGATTATAGTTGTTATAGTTGAGCGTACTACGCCTCAGACCAGTGCTCGGAAATCCAAGAGGACGAAGGCCAAAATAGTCCAAATTAGTAGCTAGATGAGGGTGATACTGCTGATACTATAATTGTTCTTGTGCGATATACTATTAGTAGCATTTTCAAATGTGAATAGTGAAGATTCAGATTTTGGAACTATAAGATTAAACCATTGATGTAAATGAGGTGGTAGAAGTTACCATTTCTGACAATTAGGCCCCCATTCTGTTGAAATAGCTCCCTTACGTGGCGGGGGTAGAGATTGCCTACAACAGCCTCAACCAACAACCCAATTAATATAAATCATAACTCTTCAACGGACCTTGACTATAAATGATGTAGCGAGAGGTCAAGTTTGACCAAGTAAACAAGGGCGAAGAGCCACCCAAAACCGGCTTCTAGTTCTTTAATCTTCCATTGGCTAAGTGCGACTGAAATCGTCGCCAAGGAATGGAGTGTAAAGATGCGTTTAGCAGCCAAACTATAGTTTAGAGAAATATTTCTACTACGGCCGGAGCTGTTGTGATCACCCGTTGGCAGCTTCACCCACGATATTGGGCTGTCCCACTCACTTGACTGATTCCGTGAATAGGGCGCCCCATACGCAGGTCATGTTGAGATCAATCGAGTACGAATAGAGATATTGAATTGACTATCGTACAAAAGTGATTGTCTAAAGAGCAAAGAGAGAGAGAAAGACAGGCATAGATATATGAGAAAGGAGAGAGCATACTCGGCTTCGCCGAGTGTCACATCGGAGACCGATGCCAAGCATCACTCTCGGGGCTAGACCCCCTCCTCGGCATGGGGGCTACCGGCCATATGCCCACAGCCTTAGGCCAATGGGGACTGTAAGCCCCCGAACGCCACACAAGCCATCGGCTAAATCCCGTGCCAACAGATCACACCAAACGCTACCTACTCTGTGGATCTAGAGCCTTATCTACAGACGGGGTAAATCCCCCAATGGAATAAAATAGTTAAGTCAGGATTGCTGCCGTCACTTTTCCAAGAACCGTTCGGTTATTGCGAAAGTTATCACCGAAAGTATGTGTTTGGCAAGGTCTCGCAGTCAGTTGATCTGAATTTTGCATTCAAATGTAAAATTTGCCGTTGGACAACTTTTCAGCCACAATTTTATGGTTGTCCAGTACACCCTGTAATTCCAAAACCATTGAACTGGCCAAAACTCAAAGCTTGTATTGCAACTTCAAGGTAATCCGACTACGTCAGGGTTTCACCATCAAAATATTAACGCAGTTTCTGTTTAATTATTCCGCATTTGGGCACTTGCGGCCAAGGCATAAACTACACTGTCGCTTCTCCAGTTCAACCGGTCAACGTGTTACCACTATACCACTAATGGTGGGGTTCGGTCAGTACAGAAGCTCAAAAATTACAAGCAGTGTACCGACAACCACAACACCGCATAGCTGCAAATTGACGTACTCTCTGCAGCTATACTCTATTTATTTGTGTCTAGCTTGACGATTTCAGGCCATTAGTTAAATTCAACCCTACTACCGGTTTTCTAATTGGAACCGATGCTCCTCGTAGGGCTGCTGTTGACAACGATCCCATCGCTACTATATGTTAGCATGTTAAGATATCCATAGGTTGCTATTTCAACCCGCGTCGTTACGTTTTGATTTTTCAGCTATTTAATACCGCACCCCACCCCTTCAGAAAACAAATGCCTTTGCGACCTAGATTCCCTTGCTTTAGGACCGCCTCAGGCAGCGGGGTGGTGTAAGATACCCCCCACCTAGCCTGCTATCGATAATCGTTGTACTGTTAATTTCCATCGAGGACAACAGCGACTGTATAGGAGATGACAAAAAGGCCGGTCTAGACCACAATCCACAGTATCCGAATACGGGAGTGTTATGACGTAGCTTCAGAGTTAACGTTTCAGCCAATCGAGATCCCAGTCAATTTCCTAGTTTACCATGTGTATGCACAGCAGCATCACCATGCACATGCAACAACTCATCGTCAAGACCCACAACGGGTGTTCTATGATTTCAAACCATTCAACATAGTGAATACGTGTTGTGCCAAAACGTCGGATCTGACATGTGCTCGTTCCCCGCTTCAACCATTTTCTTCTCATGCACTACCTCTTCCAACTCCGAATGACGCGGGGAGGACAATTTGCACCACTTGAGTCCTGCTTACGGACATAAGGATGCTAGATATACAGGCGGATGCCAACATACCCGTAACATGCCAGCACTCACTAAGGCGTATTCTCTAAAGTTAGTTTTACGAATTTCCTCCACTCCGAAGACGAGGGATCGAAAAACAATGTACACAGCTAATGAGAGCCCTAAAACAAGTATAATCAGTGTGCGGCTGTGCAAGTGGCGGAACAGGGATTTCTGCAAATTGCGCATCTGCATAATGGACCAAAACGCTGTAAATAGGAAATTTGATCCGATAACCCTAACCCTAACCCTCCTGGATCCTCCGAATCTTCTCTCTCGAAAGAAGTGGGTGATGTTACTTTCTTGTATCATTAATGCTATTCATATATTTATATAAATTAGGAAGACAGACCACTATTACCAATCTATTATTCTCACTGAAGACTTACTCTCCGTGATATCTGCATAGTGGTGCCCCTCCCGTTATTGAATCTCAGAGCTTCTCTTGTTCCGCCACGGCGATCATGTACAGTAAGCTGCAGCAAAGCTAAAGAGAAATTCGCATTATCTACAACATTTTTACTCTCACCTCCTCTTTCAGACACTGGTCCACCGAAAAAAATCGATCCTGGAACGTTGCCACAATGTCCTCACTGTCGTCACGAGGGGAAGGAGGGTAGAGGGATGAGTCTCCCCTACCAAACCGGCCGTCAAGAGTGGAAGGGGAATCAGACACTGTTATATTCTGGTTAGAGTAACTACGGTATTATTAAAACAAACAAAACCAAACCGTCCTCATTGTAGTTTGCTCAATCGGCGCAGAGTTGCCACGTGTAGGATATCGTGCACAACAAACATAAGTTCCCGACAATCAAGAATAGTCTCTTCTAGTAACGCCGGTGAAACCCTGCTAATTGAACCCTGAATGTTTCACAACTCAAAACATGCTTTGGAGAACCAGCTCTTTCCACTTATTCGAGGAAGAAGAAAAACTCCAAGATGCATCGTTATCGTAAAATTTGCTTTATACAATTACGTGGCTCGTTATTAATCCTGAAGATAGAACAACTGGCCCTGCATTCATGTTATGATCATATTATTGCGTTTCGAGACGACAAGGCTGTGACGTTTATCAGATGTATGTACTGCGTCCTGATTGGACAAGACCATCACACAAATCCCTACGTTCGCGTTGTTTAAACAACCACTATCCAACTGCTCACGATATAGACAGCGCCAAATGTAAATGGTCAAGAATGATTGAACCCCAAATTTCGGTGACATTAAGAACTGAGACTGCATGAGTCAACATAGTTCTGCTGGTTGGTCCGACGTTAGCGACACAACGCGATTCATTGTTTTTGTTTTTGTTTTGATCACACTGTATGCAATCATCTAGAGTATGACAGCTCCCACCTCCCTTCCCCTTCCCCTCCAGGTAGCCTGCTAGGTGGGGGTGCTCCCCTCAATCTACCCTTCTTCCCCTAACACGCAATGCAATTCTTCTCTACGTAGAGCATCCGGCGCGGACGGAGCGAAAATTCACCTCGTTGGGTTTTTCAATTATACAAATGAGTTTTCATTCTCCTGAACATTTCACGTAACCGATATTCACTTGTGAATGGATGGTGCGCTACATTTCGGCGACCGGAACAGTATCCTCCTTCCTTAAACTGGACCTTAGTTACGGCGATGTCACTGTGAGGGCGAGGCTCGGGGTATATTCACACTGCATGGTTATCAGGTGTAATTTTACGTGGCAGGTTTCGATCGATAGTAATCTCTCAACATAAACATAAGGCTAATTGAGATCATAAGGAGCTCGAAAGCACGGGTAGAAGGATCTTGGCGACTTGCGACGCGCACGGGCCTTCTTTCAGCCGTGGATGGCAAGAGAACTGGGTTAGCTCGTTTTGATGTTAGTGTTTGGCATAATTGCAGCCGCGATACTCTATTTTTTTTTGCAAGTTAACTCACAAGACCCACTAGGAGTATCGGAGTCGCTCGGTAGCTTTTATACGGTACCATTTATCGTGATTTTCGATCCGGAATCCGCTCTATCCCGTCCTGCTACGACCCAATAAGAGCTTTGCACAATCCGGAGTGTATGGTCCAACTAGCAGACAGTCACCCCGTGGGCACAGAAGTACGAGGTGATCTGGGCTGGAATCTGTTCTTTCCTGAGCCAGTGATTGAACCTAAGCGCTCTGTAAGTGGCCTGAATCCCTCAACTGCTTGTGCATGGCTACCTAGCGGGGTATCTAGAAGGTGTTAGAGGGTCTAGTGCATGATTTCGGTATGTCTCGTTCTTGGACTGCAATGATCTTACACGGGGGTGAACGGTTAAAGAGATTCATGAATGGCAGGGGGCGACTTAGCCGTCATCCCGCCTTTACCAACAATAATCCGACATAGCCGGACGAGCTACGTATCAAAGTACACCAGTCAGGACTATCTCGCTTCCGGTGTATCTGTCGTCAGCACCACCTATAAATGGCGACATATTCAATTATACTGAATTTTTGTTGTATACATCATAATGATCTCGCCGGACTGCTATCTGACTTCCCACATGGTAGTATAGGCGAGAATGCGATAACTTTGTTATTCTGGAGCAATTGCAGCAATGATAGATTAGCGTCACTGCCATTCAGCTATAACCTGGCGACACCCAAATTTCCCTCCCCGGAGGATTCTGCCAACTTCTAGATACCTACAACCTTCAATGTTGTCGTATACCTATCTTGCCGAAGGTTACCTCCTGAAGAGATATATTACGACCGCCAGTTAAGTCGGCTTTCCCTGCGCCGATATAAAAATTATCAACCCTACCCCCACTTTCATGTATGAGGGACATTTCACATCTCCAACTTCTTAGGGACAAAACCCAAGCCTGAGGCTAGGCGTTCAGGTGTTCGAAGTACTAGTTCAGATGAGCAAATACCGTACAGTCATTTCAGCGAACGTACGGCACCATGTAACCTTATCTCAGATTGGAAGACGTATCGCAATTTCGATTCGTTGTCGGCGAGCTTATTCACTTGCTTGCGTCCATTCACGTTCACTTTATTGTAGCGATTTACGTTAATCGCTGACGATCTTCCTGTGGGAGCATTAGCTAATATATATTAAACTTCTAGCAGATCGAATATTTTGTGTAGCACAGCCACAGGCGGCACGGTGCCGCAGGATACCACCACGTCCCAAACTGGCTCGAACTTTCTTAGCATTCGGTAACTGGAGCCGCATCACGTGCCAGATATGCCACACGTTCATTAACAACTGCCGACTTCTACGCCGGAGATGTCGCCTATTGACATTGGACCATACCGGCGGGGTACTTGATACAATATGGTTTAGGGCTTCGCTTTCCAGCGTGTAGAAGACTGTTCGCACCGGAGAACACAAGCGATATCCGAACCGGCACCCTGCGTTTGGTTCGAGGGTATCAATTCACTGGTTATAGGTTGGTGATATTGGCATAACTCAGCACTATAAAGCAAGCATGCTACTAAAGGAGATCCCGTTCGTATTGAAGCTAACTCAACCAAGATGACAAGTGAAAATCGCAACCCAACATCCGAGCAGAAACACAAAATCCTCACCGGTATCGATATATGTCTTCTACTCAACTCCTTTCCAATGGTACCGGGGACCTTAGGTCAACCAAAGTTGGATATATAAGATAACAAAGCCAATGGATGGAAACCGCCAACTAATTGAAGTAGGATCAGAATAAAACATATAGGAAATACAAGTGAAGAAAATCATGACCTCATCACAGCGGAACCCGCCACTAGGCAAAGGGTAGTGATACTGGGTTATCCATATCCAAAAGAAAGTCCAAATTCACCCTCGGCCTCATGGTCGGCAGACAGCATGAACTGCCACGACTCCCGTCACTACTCAAACAAACATCAACAAGAGCAAGGGTGTCTAAGACGCCCGGCTTAATTTGAGACCCTGCATATTCCAGCTCCTCGAATTCTTGGTTTGGAATAATGTCCATAAAAGTCTCGTCCAATTCTTGGTTCGCATTAATGGCCATAAATGTCTCGTCGAATGTCATGTCGTGGAGGAGCCAGAGACATTCCCCTTGGCGATGCGACTTGCCTTCAAGTAAGGATAATACAGCCCAGTTCATCATGGTGAAGTTGAAGCTAATTCCGCCACCATTGGTGCTGTTTCCTTCGTTTGGGTCGGAAGCTTCTGAGCGGTGTGTGGCTAAATTTGCAGGGGATTGTAGACTGGGATGTGCTTGTTGGCTCTCGGACGAAGGGTGGGCTTCCGAACCTGGTGTCTCGGAGTGAGCTGAAGATACATCCATTGTCACAGCACTGCTACAAGTTGTCAGCAGAGAGGTCAGATTATAGCGGTCATAACCAAAGCAGTCCATGGTGGTAAGTCACGTTCCGGTAAACGTACGTTTCTTTAACCCAACTAATATCTTTCGCCTTCAACTCAGATTTTGTGATATGTGGGACACTGCCGATAGACACTTCCTGTGATTTGGATTGGTTCTGATGGTTTGATAGAGTTCCTAACTTGACACGCGATGCAAGTTAGCAAACCTGACTTTATTCTTTTGCCGGAGACGACCAACATACTCGAGTACAAAGTGCGACGTTAGAAACGCAGTGATATCGCGACGGATCGGAATTAGAGACGAATAAAGTAGGGAAAGGAGGGAGATTGTAAGGCGGAGTTTAGGGAAACTATTCAGTGTTTGATACGGATGGCTGTCAGTACGCATCACCATACTCCTGACTTGGATGCAACCAAACCCACATATGATTCCAAATAAGTCTGGTGGGAAACGAAGCTCTGCGGCTGTAGGAAGAGAGAGAGGGAAGAGGTGAGAGGGGCTCAACAGGGCGGACGGTTTGAGCTTTTTATGCAACCTACACATTTCGTCACATGGTTGGATCGACAGCTGCAATCACCTTTCGTTTATTTCTCTTGGGCTATATACAGGCCAACGGGATTTCCCATACAGAACCAGCGGGACTTCAACCATTCGGCCATCCCAGGATATGCACATCATCTCATTCACACTTCCGGCATATTTTATTGTAAGTCAGTTCTAACGGTTGGTTGGGATTGAGCGGCGGATGAGCTTGGCTAGCACTAAAAGTGTGTAGTACAACGCCGGTCACACTACTCATCGGCCATTTTCCCTAGTTGATTGGCTCTGCACAATTTAGTATAACGTTATCGATCAGGAGTTTGAATTATCTTTGGGATCATGCCCCATAACCGAGTTCCATTGTGAGTCTGATCTAAGATCTCAATTTTCCGGCGTAACACCCTGCGTACCAATCGTTTGGTTCGCTAAACAAGACGATTAGCGAGATTTCTTTTAACCATCAGAACAATTTCACAATAAACGATGGATGTCCTACAACAGTTTTTCTTCCTCAAAACAATAAAATCGACTGATCTCATGCAGATAACCCTAGGATATTTCACCAGTCAGCTAGTTTCCGCACGGCCACCTACAACGTTGAATACCCAAGTCGCCGGCGTGCATACGGTTTCCGAACGACGATTATCCGCGTTATCCGATCCATGGTTTCATGAAGTCGCCGGTTGAAGCTATACGAACAGTCGTGGGGTTTATGCATATGCGGATAGTTTCAGTCGATAACACGCGACTCTACCAACCGCTGGCTATTTCCGCAAGGTTCTCTCACAATTGATTGGGCACGACTCTTTCGATCCATTCAGCCACAACAGCGCTCTTGTAGGGCAACACTGTGCACCCCACACAACCGCTAGCCAGCTGGGCAAAAAGCTTGCGGCCGGAATATACCTACGCTCCCCCGCGAGCTAAAACCCTGCACAGCCAGCCGTCACTGGCTATGTGTGTGTGTGTGCATAGCATGCCGCAGGCCTGGAGAGCACTTTAGTGACTTAAGGATTGTGTTGTATTCCTTGCAGTGCCTTCCTTCGGTAAAGGGCCCTAATGTACAGCCCAGTTGGTAGTGCTATACTTTTTTTCAATTCGGCTCTTACACAATAATGCCTTGTTGGGGTCACTGCCTTCGACTACCTGGTGTGTCATCATTCGGCTTTCGGCGGCGCATGCCACAATCGATGACTGAAGTTTGGGTTTCTGTTCGCGATTATTCTTAAGAACACCGCCGCAGTTCATACAAATGTGTTGCTCTCGCACCGCCCTCGTAGTAGGCTCCTACTCAGATGGTCAAAAATGTTTTCGTGTTGTGTCACTGATGGCTTGGGTCTTTCTTACGATTTGCGTTCTTCGGTGTGCAGTCTTCAACAATCTACTACTTTTGACCTCTCAGGAACTGTCGGCGACCACAATTGCGCGAAAATCACTGCGGTGGGGTGTCAACATCTATATTCACGCATGCGATAACAATACCGTCGTATTACAGCTATCTACGGCATGACAGCAACTAGAGATTCGACGGAACACTCGAGACCCACACGGAGGACCCATTGATCGTCCATTCCACCCCACTGTACATTTTACACTGACTCGACTCATTCACTGGAAGTAGATTGGTGGTGGATATGGATGGATCATACGACAATAGTCTCGCAGATATACCCGTTCGGCCGCGTGGGTTCAATTCATTGGCTACGTGGGTTACGTAGTTACAGTTCCCCACTATTTCTGGTGCAGGAACGTGCACGAACGACGTGTTCTCATAGGCAACTGACTTGAAACGCGAATGCTGGTAGTGTTTAGACTGCACCTGCGGATTGTCAATCAAATGCTGGACAGTTTTCGTGGCCCAGGTCGCGATCGATTAACAGCCATCCACGGTTTCTACGGTGCAATGAGCGAGTGGTCTGGCTGGTGTTTGAAGGGATGAATCGACATCCGCGTACAGTTCACTATGACCTCTCTGTTGGTCTTTATGTCAATATCCTGTTACCTTTGGGCCTGGACCGTGGGGGACATGATAAGGCTTTCTATCGAGGATTAAGCGGCGATTTTAGAAAACATCGTTTACGAGATACTCTTATGTTCGGTAGCATATAGTCCGAAAATATTGCATAATCTCACCTTTTGCACCCTGTCCAAGCAGCTTGCTGACGTGGCTTTCCGGGGTCGATGGGACCTGACGATGGTTGGTTGGTTGGTTCTGCTGCTGCGGGTTTTTCGCGTAATCTTGCGATGATTGGGATGGAACTCGGACGTAGAAACAATCCACCTTGGACATTTTCTTCGGGCAGAGCAAGTTTAGCGGCTAAAGGTCGGCTCTCTGGGATTGTAACGGTGGTGATGGTGGAGCGCGGTGGCGTATTCCTGACACCAACAGACTCCTGATGTTCGGAGCATTGCGGCATGTCGGGCACTTAAAGCGACTTACAATTTGAATCGTAGCTGAACTTTAAATTGGGGCTGCTATGGGTGCGCGTTGTCGCCTTGCCCCCATTCGAAGCCTCGGTGTCACCAGATACCTCGGTTTCACACAACTAATCATAATGCTGCTCTTCAATCACTGCGCCTTGCTAGCCCTATTGGAATTCCCTGAGTGTTGTGTCCAGGGTCATACTGATTGTGATATACGAACTTCCAAAGCCCTTTGGAGGGATTTTTTGTGAGGTGCCTTGTAAGCCTCAGGCTATAAGGGCCAGTCTTACGGTGTTTTGAATGCACGTGCACAGCCCCATGAGTGACATTCAACTACCAAGACGTAGAATATGTTAATCCAAGGCCGATGGGATGTATGTCTACGATAGTAAAGCTCTAGGCGGGCAGTGTGGTGCAGGGATAATCCCTTCCTAGCTTGAAGCAATATACCCAAACCCTAAGTCGCTTATTAGGCTCTGAATTGCTTTTGATGGTCGCAATTTTACCTCCAATCCCGAGTGTCCTTGCAAATGTCTGAATTCTAATGAGACAACCGAACTATATACGATGCTATTACAGATCTAATGAATCGAGGCTTTAAACAGTGGCTCTCTAAAGATGGTAATAGTTAGAAGTTTAACAACTGCAGTCTAGAAGCGGTACTGTACTCCAACTATTTACCTCCTTCTGGGGGCAAATAGGCTGCTTTGTCTCTGGCTGGTTGCCGGGGGTGGGGTTAAACAGCTATTTTCAACAGTGAGTGTACCTCGAAGTTGAAGTAGGCTAAAGATGGTGACTACTGGTAAGTATTATGTGTAGCGGAGAGAAAAAGATGTCAGAGTTTAGAGGTTGGTACAAAAATATGGTAAGAAATGCATAGGTGGTGTAGGAAGTGAAGTTCGGCAACCCCTAACCCATTATAACCACAAGCAAAACAGCGCCGTTATACCATATGAGAATTAATCGATAGGTCTGGGAATGAACAATGGGAATCTATTAGCTATGAGCGGCAAGAAAATGCTTGGGTGTCGAGGTGGACTCTAGAAATCTTGAACTGCTAAAAAAGTGTTCAAGTCGAGAGGTCAACCCCATTCTTACAATTTGAGCCACGGACAGGGGTAATTGACCGTAATCATTGTACATGAGGAATCCAGGTATTATTGAAAGTAATAGCGCAGTCGATTTGCAGCGAAATACAACTCAGATTACCCGACGGTGACTTAATTCTTCGACTTTAGCATAGTCATTCTTCTACTAGCATATAGTTTTGCTTAATTATAACATTTAGGGAAAACGGAATTACATGATATAGCACTATGGCATTGTATGAACTTATGACTTCGCTCTGCTGCACTGGCAAGGATATAGCAAAGACTCTCGACAATTCACCTATACTAGGTAGATAATGTAGCATCTGTTAGAACGTTAGATTTAGCGAGATCACATGGTGGGTTCGGGAGACCTGCCATTCGGTACAAGTAAATCGTAAATAAAATTTTCCGAAAATACGATTTAAAAAAATATAGATCTGTACATAGGAAAGGAGGTCAAAATGCGTACTAAAATTAGTGAAGATATGCATATAGATATAACGGTACAGTTAGAATACAAATTTCTCGCCTCATGCATACGGCCCAGGCGGGGCACCTCGTAGCCACACTCCCAACCTCAGCTCCCCGCTCCCAACTTCAGCTCCCCGCTCCCATATCTATCCAACTTTGAGCTCGATTAACTCCATAAGTTTTACTTTAACCAAGATATTGTTTATATATGAAATGTAGTTAACAAGATGCTCTTTCACTTGCTTGTCTCCTCTTTTGGTTTCTTCTAATATTGAAGGAGTGGTAGATGATCAAGTACAGTGGCTTAGACAATACTTAGTACTGTTGATGCTGCTAAGCACTGCTTAGCACTGTTGGTATTTGCATCAGGTAAATTATTTCTACCTGACACTTAGACACATGTCATATACCATCAGGTTAATCTTTTCCACCTGATGCTTAGATACATGTCATATACCATCAGGTAAATCTTTTCTACCTGACTAAGGTACATCCATCGGCAAAAGTGCAAATTGACTATAGACTACGCTACGCGCACACATGCAGCTCATAGCAAGCTTCCCGTGGACCCCTGTGCGACGCGTAGTCTATAGTCATCTATAGTCGGTCCATAGAAATCTGCGCGTGGGACTATGGGACTATATACGGCTGGCAGTTGATAAACCTCAGTCAGTCTTGACTACCGCTAGGCTTCGCTTGTGCTAACACACTCATTGAGAGCATCTTGAGTGGCCGCTTTAGAGCCGGCTTGAGAGCCTGATTGAGAGCCTGATTGAGAGCCTGGTTGAGAGCTTGATTGAGAGCCTACTTGAGAGCCTGCTTGAGAGCCTGCTTCAGAGCCTGCTTCAGAGCCGCACTTGAGAAAGCCGCGTTTCGGCAGGAGTAGCGTTTCCACAGGAATCTTTGGGCCGATTGAACTCTGAGTTTGTGGAAGCTTTGGGCAATAGAATGCTTTGAGTCTGTTAAAGCTTTGACATTGACGTTGACGTAGCCAACCTACTTGAATAAGTGCTTTCGGTACCATCACCGTCACCACCACCACCACCATCACCATCGCGATCATCACCATCATCACCATCACCATCATCACCATCAGCCCCGGACCGAATGCGCACAGTATGATTAAAACAAAAAACAAAAACAAAAACCGAATGCGCACACATACGCCCAAATCGACGGGAAACTGGCTGCAGATTCCGCTGAGAAAACTGAGTCGGAGATCTGCTCTCCCCAAGATCCAATTGTCTACCTTTCCTGCAGAATCTAAGGCTGCAATTGTCAACACCATGACTGTGAGGCAATGTGAGATCTTGTCGCGGTGGCCGCGCTAAAGATAAGGTTCAGACTACCATGTCGACCGACGTCATGATTTCGGCCAACATACGCCGCCTGCCACCTGCCACACCCCACACACCCGACGCCGCCTGCCGCCCGCCAAACACTGCCCGCCATATGCCACCAGCCTCATGCCTCCCGGTGCCTGGCGCCTGCAACTCAGCAAGTCTCTGGATCGAGCACGCAAGAGCATACATGGGAGCATATAGTCAAGTGACATTGGGAGTGTCTTCCCTCTTGAGAGTGTATTTGGGAGCGTAGAGCCAAGTAGGCTGGGAGTGTACCATCGAGTGCATTTGCGAGCGTACTTGAGAGTGTGCTCAGGAGTGTACTTGAGAGCGTACTCGGAGGTTGTACTGGGGAACGTACTCGAAGGTGTATTTAGGAGTGTCTTTAGTGCTTAGTCAGGAGCGTACGGTCAAGCAGGCTGGGAGTGTGCCATCGAGTGCAATTCGGAGCGCACTTGAGAGCGTGCTCGGGGGTGTAATTGAGAGCATACTCGGAGGTGTACTTGGGAGTATACTCGGTGTACTTGGGAGCGTACTCGGAGTATACTTGGGAGCGTACTCGGAGGTGTACTTGGGTGTCTTGAGCTTACTTGGGAGCGTACAGTCAAGCTGGCTGGGAGTGTGCAATCGAGTGCAATCAGGAATGTACTTCAGAACGTACTTAGGAGCCTGCAATGAAGTGCATTTGGCAGCTTGGTTTCAAGTTTGTTGTAAGCAGCGTGATGTATAGTATGAAGCGCACATAATCACATGCGTATCATAGTAATCTAGTCAATGTGCAGGTCCATAGGACCGCATGGTGCCAAGCGTCAAATATGCTATGGATTACCGTCCCAGAAACAGCTTCTCTATGAGCTGCATGTCGCGTATGGCCATTTTTGTTGCATATATGGTTTATCTCCCTGGCGTATGGCTTCAGTTGGGCTGATGCATAATCTCTCTAAGATGATGGTCATTCCATACTCAGCTGGAGATGCCAGACTCAGCTGGAGATGCCAGCTGAGTGCGCATGCATGCGTACAAGACATACAAGACATACTCCGAATACCGCGTATATAAGTCCATGAATGTACCTGTACTTTAGAATACAAACTTCTAGCAATCAGTATTTCAACAATTTTTTCCGGTGTCTGTGATGAGTGATAGCTTATGACTCAAATATAGAGACCAACCAGTTTACAACCAGTATCAGTACCAGGCCAACGATAATGCAGAACCTATCTGTATATAGTATAGCTACTCTGTGCCAAAGGGCTTCAAATTTGCCCAAGGATTGGTGGAGTTATGGGTTGACTGCTAAGGGAGGAAAAGGAGGGCTACCTACCCCATATGATTTCTCCACCACTTGTGGTTGGAATTTATTGCCCTTGCTGCTTGAGTCTCTTTAGCATGCTTCAAGACTACTTGGATGCTGCTTGGCAGTTTCTAGGGACAGTGAAATGTCACTTGGGCAAAAATTACCTGAGTTATGACATTATAGAGGATCTCCCACATGAGCAACTCAGAAATAATACCCATTTCAACAACCACCAGCCTAAATCTGCCAAGACTGATATTAATTGATAGCTAGCATACTATACATGCTCTGATAGTATTACCAGTGAATTTCATTTACAATTGGTGATGAAACAGGGGTGTTAGAAGGTGGGCAAAAATCCGCCAGCTTCATGGACTCTCACTCACATTTTCATGTTGCTCAAAATTGGACCATTTGACTTGATTTTTAGATTGACATGTAGGCCTTGGAGTTGTCTATTATACTGCTTTCTCTGATATTCTCTCCATTGTGTGGTTGTTGAGCAATTTGCCAATTTGAAAAAAATTCCGGGATTTGCAAGGTGCCCCGCTAGCAGCTTGTTAGGTGTGGGCACTGGGCGTGCCTACGCCCCTAATAAGGAGCCTGGGCTGTATGCATGAGGTGAAATTTCTTCAAGCACTTTGCTTGGCGCTGGGTGCAGTATCCCAAATCCGGACTTTATGCTGTGCAATGGCATGAGAGTTTGGTGCACGACAGTACGGCGCTGTGCCACTTTGCACGGGGCCGTGCACAATACCCATAATTCTATCTTTATCCAGCTTTCAGTTGTGATCAACTCGATGCTCCTGGCGGGGGTGATGTCGACTCCGCGCTCCCGGACACGCCCCCGGAAGCACCCGTCTCCTAATTCAAAAACACAAAATTGGCTACCGCTTACAAAGGCTCTGCAGATTCACGATCTGAGAAGCCGAACATTTGGAGAGCATCTACTACACAATTTGACGTCTAACAAACGTCTTAATCTGACGGAAATCCATGACAGTGAATAGTAAAATTAACAGAATATTCAAAAACACAGAACGGCTGACACCCCTTAACGGGAAGATTCAAGATCAGATCTCGTAGCCATGTAGACCTTATGGAGTTGATGATGGACGACAACAAGTGTCTTAATTGGATGGATATCCATGGAGTTTGTTTGTTTGTAATCATTTTGCATTCGGCCGCATAGCGGCCATGGCATATTAAGAACAGGACCCCCAACCAAACCCTATAGCCGCTTCCGCGCAAATGATATCCATGGAGTTCGCATGGGTAGATGGTGCATTGGGAGTATAGTAGAACTTCATCTACACATTTATCCTCCTATGTAAGCGACAGGAATATTCCCTCGATGAAGATACCGCTCGAGAATCTCTACTTGTCCGTCTTCTTAGATCGTGAATCAGAGCTATAAATTGCCATCTCAGCTCGTGGATCTAAACAGCCGTTTTCGAGTGATAGTCAATTTATGTTTTTAGAGTAGGATGGAGTCAAGCACTCCCGAGAGCACGAAAACGAATGCGGTCGGGAGCATGGAGTTGATCGCAGCTGGGGAGTATGCAATTGACTGCATCTGAGAGCTGCATAATTCTAGATACTGTGTTACTAGAGATGGTGGATCTGGACTTCAATATATAGAGCTATCTATATCTTTTCTCAGTGGGTAAAATATGCTGTGTTGTCCTTCGAAATATAATCGAGGTTTGAGGTTCTACCCAAATTCACCTTTCTGTACGTTGTATGACAATAAAAATAGGTGGAAAATGTTAGACCGCGTCTTTGTAGAGTACGTCATCACATGGGTTTGGGTTAGGGCTGGCAGCTACTATATAGGCTACGTGTCATCTTAGACTTAGACTCAATCAATCGTCTCGACAGGTTCGTCACAATAGAAAAGAACTCTGAAATTGGCACAAGCTTTATGACACATTGGGAGACCATAACTTCTTCGCTGCCACTTCTCCGCACAATGTTGGATGTGCTGCACTAAGATTTGGGTGGGAGTTGGATGTAAGCTACCGTCATCAAGCCCACTAGTCTTCTATCAACATTGCCAAAATTAAATGAGTGATTTTAAACTAAGAATCGTTACTCTCATCTCCATCATTTCTGCTTAGCTGGAGATCTTTCTAACAATGTTTAATTTCCTTGGGCTGGGCGGAGAAGTTTTGTTCCAGACCTTGCGAGTGGAATCACGTATCACATGGGTCTAGGTATGAAACAATCTTATATCGTTCGTTTGGGCAATCGCGCAAAACCAATAATAGTAGAGAATGTACTTAGCTAAGTTAGTTTGGCCAGACACAGGGTTATAATATTAGCTGTATATAGATTGAAGCCATTCTGCCACCACTAGCCGGGCGTCCCGTCCGGGCGGAGCTCCTCTCGACCCGAGACTAAGATTTTCGGGGAGGCAAAATCATGGACTACGGAGACTAGGGCATATTGCGTCTTCCCCCGAATACCTACTGTTACTTTAGATGCTTGAATGATTTGTTGATTGGCTGATACCTCGAGGGCCCAAGGCCCCTATATATACAGGCTCCCATATCCGTTTGCATATGAGTTTGCACTATCTTGATATGAGGTACTCTCCCTGATCTTGATATAGACTATGCATACGAAACACCAGCTGCTTACGAGCTAGCAAACGGACCTGAGACTCACGATGTAGGTACACGTACACATGCAACACTTACTGTTGGATGTATATATAGAGCTGACCGCTAGCGGGGCTTGATAGTAAGGGGCACACTTCTCTTGCCTATATAACTAGCGTCTTTCTCCTCTCTGTATCTAAGTCTATACACGCACACGGTTCTCCCCATCTTGCAACATCTACTGTTACGATATGGGGAGAACCATGTGCATTGACTGTTGATAAATAAGGTTCGTGACTGCTCTTTTAGACTTCACACTTTACCTTTACTCTTCCCTTTCCCTACGCATCTTGGACCTTTGGATCTGTACCTGGGCAGTTATCGCTCCATGGCTAGTACACACGGTTCTCCCCTTCATTGTCGCAGCATTGACTATGGTGCAGTGTTCCTAAGCGGCCCGGCCGCCAAGAAAAAGCCCGCAGGCCCGGTGTGGCGGGAAAATCCGTTTCTCACCACCACCGCCACTCAGCTTGGCAGAGGACTGAGCGATGGCGGGTGTACGGAGATACAGGGATGACGGAAGTGGACTGGGCTACGGGGAGTATATATTTGAGAGACCCTGGAGTAGATAGACGTCATCTCATCTTATTATCATACAATGAAATACACAATCTATCTTTTCCAACTTTTGATCTCACTCGCTCCTTCCGAGATTTCGTGGATCCACACGGCCGGGTAGTATCACATCTTCTCACCCTCTTCCTACGCTCCTCGAGCCAGAATCGCTCTTTCTCACGAATTCTCTTTGGATGCCGCGAGAGGAGCGGCGGAGTGTTGATGATGGGCTCTCTGCCTTCTAGCTCCCGCCATTTCACCACAACGGATGGCAAGGTTATGAACTTATGATGGACGATGGCTGAGTTTACTTTGGTGGCTTTCTGAGTTTAAGACTTTAGGCAGCAGCAATGGGTGTCATTTAAACAAAATATGTTTATGCTTGTTCGATTGAACTTATACGTTGGCAAATAAAGCCTGCAGGCCCGGCCCTCATTTCAAAGCCGCCGCTAAGGGCGGCCCGGCCCGGTCTATGCAAAGCCGGGCCGGCCTGGCCGCTTAGGAACACTGCATTCAAGCCTACAAGGAGTGATACCGGCGATGTCGACCACTAGTTCCGAGTCACAACACCCATAACAATCCCCCAGAGAAATCCCAGATGATCGATTGATATGAGTTCGAATAGTATCTCGACAAGTTAATCAAGACAGATCACCAAATCAACAATCGACTGAACTGACTTTCCCCTAATCAAGTCATTTCACCACAATACTCCTATACGATGGCCTGTGACGATGCATGATTCAACACTGCCACACTGGGGACATGTATGCACCGACTGCAGAGACAACTTGTGGAATGTGCCTACAGATGTGAAGAACCATCCCATGATTGATCAAAACCTAACGAAGAATATGTTGCAGTCTATAGTCGAAGCACTCTATGGAAGAGATGAATCATGCTTTCATACCAACCAGCCGTATGGCCTCAAATGAAGCGACTATCCGGCGCAAAATGATCGCACAATGTGTAGTACACTTACCATCATGACTTACACGATCTTAAAAACTGATTAAAATTAGCTGGGATGCTACTGAGCATATCCCCTCATACAGTCGAAAGTACGTGATTTCTCCACCGCTAATAGTAGCTACCGTGGCAATTCTGGTTGAGCGAGTACTATTTGTATTAGATTCAACTCACTCACCTCTACCTAAACATGGTACTGGTGCTAATGGTCATTCGGTAGACTTGCGAAGGCAATGACTATGTCGAAGACAATCACTGCATGGGAAATACTATCGCAGCTATACTACCGCAGCAGCGGCTACGAAAACAAGTCCACGAATGCAGCGCATATTTCCAATTGTTGGCACGGTTGAGACAGCATACACGCCAGCTGTTGCATGTATATATAGAGGTGACACGAGCTGACCGCTAGTGGGGCTGATGGCTCACTTCTCTTTCATATATAATTCGCGTCTTTCTTCGTCTCTCTTCTCTCTGTATCTAAGTCTATACAGGAACACGGTTCTCCCCATACTTCAACACCAGCATCCATTGACAGAGTCCGACCAGTTCGGGTGACCCATTCAAATAACAGCTGAGTATACCTCTTTGCCTGTCCCGTCGGGAATGGATATGGCCTGTCTTATAATGATATTGTCGTATCCATCGCTGGCATATAAATGTCATCCCGTGGTCAGTATTCGGATTTGCCACGGTCTAGTTTCCGGTTATCTGTTTGACTTACGATTGACTGAGTTGACTTCTTTGCAGAGTATCTGCATGAGTGCGCACATGGAATTGGAACTGTTGATACCCATCGGCGGAGAAGCACTTGGTGCAAAGATAGCCATCCTCCGGCAGCAAATGACTACCGGAACTGACGGGGACCGGGCATACAAAATCAGGCGTCCCATGATGACTGCTGGCATGCATATAGTCATTACTGCATTCACGCAAGAAGACGGTGAATGCAACAGGGCAGCTGGCAGTAACTTCGGAGGTGATCACTTTCAACTGACCCGGTGAACATGACAACCCCGAGTGCTCGACACGACGAGCAGGGAGCAGCAGCAGTAGTTGAGGCAGAAGAGTGAACGAACAATATGGACCTTGAATGACAGCTACCCGCTCGCCGAGTTACCAGGGGAGGCAACTGGAGTAGCGGGATTGGCTCGTTCCTGGGTGAAATGCTTGATCAGAATCTGCTGGATTTACCCTTTGCCGCTTCCGTTCTCTTTGCATTGTAACCTTGGCTAATAAGTATGGAGCAGATATAGTACCGTAACAGGTTGATCCTTATGTCCAAGACAAATTGAAGAGGAAGACAAAGCGCACTTGGAAAAAGCAATAATAGTTCAACTTGGGGTCAAATATTATCTCGAATGTGATCCCAAGTTACAAACGACCATGGCAATGTGATGCTCTACGAAGCCGTATGACATAAGTCATCGGCTGAGCAACGACCTTTACAAAGGGGGATGACGAGAACCTGCACAACCTTGTCCGCGAAGAATTACCGTACCGGAAGTACTGGGATGAAGAACCGCAGACCTCTGGTGATCTGATTCTCTTGTATATAGACGACGTAGACTATCGTGTTAGAAAAGACAGTTATCTCTTCCTCATCGCAACAGTTTCATTTGTGTGAGGTTGTTTATAACCACTCGCTATCTTATCGTTTGTTAAGGGAGAAGGGAAGGAGGGAACTCCACCACCTAGCCGGTATCTGGAGGGGGAGGAGAGTTGAGCACTACCATACTCTCGATAGAGTGAATGTACTATGATTAAACAAAAAACAAAAAGCGCTAAGGGCAGTTTCACCTGATAAACAATTTTGACCAAGTGCAGGGAGACTATGAGAGCAGTTATTTTCTAAATAGACTGCGACCAAAGACTTCTTTCTTGGTTTTCGGTGTCGACTTCGCGGCTAATCGCCTCTCCGAACCTCGGGGTAACACCGGAAAACTGATCACTACATCGGTGACGTAATTCGTCTAACTTCCTCCGGGATTTGGTACACAAGCTTAAGTCGTTACAGCCACCCGGGACCACGGATATTTGTGCATTGAAGCACGTGCGTCGGATTTCCATGGGGCGATGATGAGTTGCAGAGTCGGCGGTACATATGATCAACGCTACTTGTCCAATTACCTGGCTACGCACTAACATATCTGATGTAGCACTACAGATAAACTAAGGCATGTCGGTCCCATGATTGCTGTTTTAAATGCAACTTCTGTGCATTCGCCAGCGGTGAGGCCTAACTTTTAAGACTTATCACACCCCCGAATTTGTTCCTGCTGTCAGTACTCAAGTATGTCATTATCCATTCTCAAAGTGTTTCTTTCACTGGTCTGCGCCATATTCTGTTTTCACCTTTGGTGCATGTTGCGACCACTTCCTTTAACGAACACTCCGCAGTTCTGAAGCAGTGCTACGTTGGCTTTCGCCCACAGTGTTTTCGAATATCATGTATCCCGTTACAATGGGATAGAAGTGATTTACTCCAGTGTCTTCGCAAATCCGATCAATGCCTGCAGCACTCAGCCGATGACGAAATCCAGCTATCGCCAGTGAATCAAACCGGTCAGGCCGGTCTACGCCAAGGGCGGCTTCTAGAAATCACATCTGGCCGGTCTATTAATCTGCCGCTATAGATCTGACTGGACTGTAGATATCTACAGATTGCAGCCAAAGTAGGGGTTTCGCCACAGTCCCATATTACAAGATTTCATTATTGTACTGGCAACATAAAGAGAGATAGATGAAAATTAATAAGAGAACTACCCCCCGACACTTCTGCAATGCAGAGGAAAAGTTCTCCACCTACTGCCTTAGATAACCCAGCTACTGTGGATGGCTGCAAATATCTGTAACTAGCGCAGATATTCACGGATGTCTACAGATATTTACGGAAATCCAGATATCTTCGCCAAGCTAGATTCCACCATCATCTGCAGATATCTGCGCTTCTTGACTTTTTATTTGACTGGTTTATGCTAAGGGCGGCTTTCTAAAAGTCCGACTGGATCTGACTGGACTACAGATCTGAGGATTGCTCAGCGGTCGATCTGGCCGGTTAGGAACACTGGCTATCGCTATACTCAGCATCTTGTGATTCGGATCAGGTAGCGCTGCTGACAATGAACCGGCCTACCGGTTTTTCCATTTTGCTCAGCCGCATAAATCAAAATACCTGCCAGCAAATGATAAAGTCTCTGGGAAAAGGGATATGGTACTTGATTGCAATTTTTACAACCTCACACCTTTGAATGTACCTGAAGGAGAGATAGGTCTCTGTTTGCTCTATGCTTTACTTTAATATTGACAACCTGTATAGTGTTATTACGGTAACTAGTTTAGTAGTACATGCGTTTGGGTCTTGGAGGAACCGTGAGACCCAACGAATGTAGCTTCAGGACTTTCTTCTGCAAGATGTCGAAAACATCCGGATCATAGCCTATGGTTACAATAGTAACCTCACTGAGCACAAAGTGAACAACAGAATCATAGATTAGCGACGACACTTTGTCTAATAATTAGAAAATGCTAGGAGTTCCAGTGAGGTAGTGATGCTATTTTGGCAGCGCCTCGCATCGCATGTAGATATTCAGGCATAAGCAAACCCGTCCCATTATCTTGTTCTAGTCCAGTCACGGAGGATGTCCCTCCGCGGAGAGACCGGTCCATTCACGGAGTCCCACCCTCAGTGACTGGATTGGTGCATTCGCGGAGTATACCCCTGCACCCCACCTCCGTGAGTGGACTGGTCCATTCACCGAGTGTACACTCGGTGAATACTTTGCACACATATGCCCACACATATATACGCACTTAGCTGGCCATATCTAGCTGACTTTAATTAATGCAATTGCATTTAGCCAAGAGAAACTACGTGCATTTAGCCCACATCGCGAAACTCGACCGTACTTTGAAAGTTCATGAAAGTACCTCGTGCTCTCAGGCTTTTGGCTGCTTTCCACACACTTTCGCTGCGAATGCTCTTTCGCGCCCTTTCAGGCTTGCACTGCTTGTTGCGTCTATCGCTGCGGTGGCCCTTTCGCTGCATTGGCTCTTTTGCTGCAAAACCTCTTTCGCTGCAGAACTTCTTTAGCACTAGATTCAGCTGGTCTATCGAAGGGACACAGCTGGTTTTTTGAAGTGGTCCTTTGCAGTGATGCAGCTAGTCTTTTGCACCCTCCGGCAGCGACCTTCATCACCCATTGCGAGTATCAAGAGGATTCCCCAGGCCATGAATGAAAAGCATGTTGAGGGTAAAAGAGGAAGAATGAAGAAGCTCAATTGTCTATTGATACAAAAGAAGGAAAACAGTAGACTTATATACACAGAAAAGACCAGACTCGGCGAAGCCGAGTATCACCACCCGAGCCCGAAGCCGACTACCAGTGCCGGAGCTAGGCCTCCGCCTCAGCATGGTGGCAGGCGAGGCCCATGGGGGCTCGAAGCCACCGAACGCCACCGAAGCCACCGTGCCAAATCTGATGGCAACAAGGCATCTTCAACTGAGCAGTATAATGTTATACGGCAGAAAAGAGAGTTCCTGAGAATCAACTAAATTAGTGGATTTGCTGTTCTTATTCACAAATCGTGATGTCAATAGACTTTGTGACGGAGTTTATTCTCGCAACTAACTCCGTGGCCAACTCTGGCACCCACACCGGTAGTCTCAGTCTGAGAATCTCACGATATTCAATAGCCATAGTATGGAAGATTTAAGTCAAAGGTACTATGTTAATAGCAATACTTAGACTCATAGGGAGAGAAGATCTCCAAATCAGATTTGCCAGCGGAATATGCAGCTTGATTTTCAGGGTAATTGAGCTGGTGTGAGTGCGAGCATGAGTGCGAGTGTTGAGTGCGAGCATGAACATACAGTGTTATTCGACAGTCTACTAGATCTTCATGAACATGGTGGTGACACTGATGGCCCTACGATAGTTAGTAATACCACTGCACAAGGACTCTAAGGTGAGCTCAGACATTGAGTTCACTCCGCGTGCTAGGAGGCTGTCTAGTCCGCTGGCCAGAGCTTTCGACGGTGGCTAGAGCTTTCAAATTGGGCAGTGCTGCAGCATCATCTGCAAGAAAGCATGAAAGTGTATCTGCGCAAAAGGAAATATGAAGCGAAAGCTGGCGGAAAGCCTGAAAGTTTGCCATACTTTGAAAGTTGGCTTCTGTCTGAGTCCTGACACCTTCTGGATTTGCTTTCGCGCTGGTGAAAGCCTGAAAGAGCCTGAATGCGACTCGTACGGTTTTGCGATGGCGCAGCCGAAAACGACTAAAGCGATTTGACAGAACTGAATATTGAGGAAGGAGAGGGTCTCCAGGAGTACCAGGAGGTGGGTGAGGAGGAGGAAGAGGACGATGTAGAGGATGAAGGCATCGAGGAAGAAGAGGTGGTTTCAAGTTAGGATCTGGAGCATAGTGTAATTGTAGTTGCACCAAGCATTGAGTGTAATTACCACTTTGTATGTATGCTCTGCGAATGAACCAGTCCAGTCACGGAGGTTGGGTGCAGGGGTACACTCCGCGAATGAACCAGTCCAGTCACTGAGGGTGGGACTCCGTGAATGGACCGGTCTCTCCGCGGAGGAACATCCTCCGTGACTGGACTAGAACAATCTTCATTGGTGATAGTCTAGGTGGAATTTTGATTTTACACGTCGACCCAACTTTGTATAAGAGCTGCACGTTTTGATACTTACTGGTAATTTACCAGGCCCAGGTTCAGTGGAACATAAAATCAGATCATAAACACATATTAGACTCAACACGAGCGATATTTTGTTTGGAACACCACATCAAGGCCTGCGCACCACCGAACTAGAGGAAATAGTTCAGCACATGTCGCAAGAATCGGGATCAGGATCGTCGAGAATGAAATTGCCGGAGCACTTACGAGAGAATTCGGAATTCTTAGAAGATCAGCGACACAAGCTTGCGGATATTTGGAACGGACATAAAGTCGTGATCTTTTTTGAAACTTTGGAAACACCAACGGTCAGAGGGCGGGCCGGTGGAGTTTTCTCAAATATCATACCCAGGGCACTAGTAACAATATTACAACCATTTTCTCGTACCTCTTATGCACGAGATGGAGACGTGATGGAAATAGCCAAGATGGTTTCAGCCCGTTGTTTTTATCAAACGAACACTCCCTTCCAGTTGAGAACAATCGCGCAACTATAGTCAAATTCGATGCTAAAAGAGACCCCTCATATCAAGCGTTCGTTAAACACATGAGGGAGTGTGTGGATGAAATAATTCAACGTCATGGTATGTAGTTGGGTGAATATCTTGATAATGCATCGGTTTTTCTTTCTGTTTGAATGTAGAGTATTAATTTGTAAGCGACAATTACTGATGTTGTAATAGTGCCTAGGAGAGAGGTAGGTGGGTCAGTGGCCTTGTGCCCTCCGCCGACTGAAGACCGAGGAAGTTCCGGGGAAATTGGTTAAAATAGTTTTATGCCATGACCACTAGTGGTCGGCCGGCTTATGGTAACTTAGCTGGGCACCCCTTCGGGGTGAATGCAAAAATGATTACAAACAAACAAATGTTGTAATAGTACAAAGCGATAGTGAATTTCTGAAATCCCTTATTAATTCGGTGAGACTTGACGAATTTTTACACCTTTTCCCACCCGTGGACCAAAAACATTATCTCAAAACTCTGTCAGAAGATTATGATAACAAAGATAAGTTCTTCTGGCTCTTCTAAAACGAGGATTACAAAGAATGGAACTCCATCCGTACCAAGAAGGGGAGGATTTCTGGAGGCGGAACCAGGAAGAATCCGTCGATTCGGTAGCGCCTGTCTTGGTGTTGAGCGGTCCACCCTATGATAATTTGGAGGTCGCAGAATCACACGTCCTCAATTCTCCTCAGACGTACAAAGTTGCTGGTTTGCAGCCAATTATTCTGCACTTTTTCGGTCGCTCGGCAAGAGATATCCAGCGCCCAAACACTTCCGCCACGACAGCTGACAAATGGTGGCTTGTCCTTTGCATCCACTCGTTTCTCTGGCAGTTGGTTAAGATTTACCCGCTGGCTTAATCACAGCCTGTCCTTACTGCCTTTCTAATAAGGGTTTCTCTTGTCTGTATACTAACGAATTGTTATGGGTACTGTCCAACTAGACGAGTGAAGAATGTGAGCGAACGCTTGGCATTTTCGCGACTCACGGGCGGGCAATGTTCGAAAGCTAATTTTTTAATATAACAAGTCTGTTGAGAGCAAAAGAGCAAGAATTAAGAAGCTCAATTGTCTATCAATCTAAAGACAGAGAAAATGGCAGGTTTATATACAGAGAAAAGACTGTACTCGGCTTTGCTGAGTATCACAACCGGAGCCCGAAGCCAAGTACCAGTGCCGGGGCTAGGCATCCTCCTCGGCGTGGGGGCAGGCGAGGCCCATGGGGGCTACAAGCCACCGGGCCAAATCTAATGCCAACAAGGCCAATCTAATTAAGAATGAAACAACAAGTAACATACATGTGTAAGAAGCTCTACCGTCGTATAGGACCACCATTGTTGCGAAGCTGGGTACAGACCCTCTTAGGCATGCCATCTATCTACCGGTAAATACGTTCCACAGCAACTCCTCCCACAACCATTGCGCGACAACAATAACTTCCTCATGGCCATGAGGTCGTTGTTTAGGGTCTCGCATTACTTTTCTGAAGTGCACTTTCCACATAGACCATACATTGATGATCGTGTTCCAGTCGATGACAATGCAATGAATGGCAGTTTGCCTACTCCGATTTTCTGTTGCATTTCGTGAAAGGAATGACCTTTAGACTGTAGCTGAATAACCTGAATTGGATCTTCCTGTGTTAACTCCCATCTCTTGCCATTAGGACCAAAAGGCATGACTGTGTGGTGGGGAGCCTGGGAACGCATCGGGGGTTGCTCGATGTCAACTAGCACGGGTTCGCTCAGTTTCTTCACTCATCTGCTAACCAACCCAGAGACACCATAAGCTGCGTGTTGGGTATTGCCGATATTGAAAGTTTTTAGGCTGCCTTTGAGGAAACACTCATTGCTGCGGCGAAGCTTGATATACTTAATACCTCATTAACATCCCAAGTTAAACCAGTGTAACCTTTACCCTCAATATCAACCACTTGCCAATGGCAATCTGGAAGACGTTGATACGGAACCTGAGGCTAGATTTTTCCGCAATCAAGGTGCTAATCTCAAGTCCACTAGCGACGGCTTGACTAGAGTTATAACCGCCTACTGTATTCCTTGAACACAACAAAGAATGACAAGGTCTGCATTTACCGCAGCCCCCCACTTGTTCTGAGGAATCAAACATGTGATATAATTATAGAGTGCCCCAAAACTCTTCGATTCGACAACACCCGGTATGAGAGGATCTCAGAGCCCCATAACCATACGTTTGACTGGCTCTGAGAATTTTCAGAGTACAGTAATTGGAAAACTTCGGACTCCTCAAGCCTCTTGTTCATCGAAGAGAAGCCAGGCAGTGGCAAAAGCACGCTATCACGATTCGTTAATGAGCAGGGTCCTAACCGCCTCCACCTTCGACCTGCCGATTGAGTTTAAGTCACCATTGCAAATTTCTTTTACAGCCAAAGGGAGGGGAACTACAAAGAAATCACTTCAAGATGCTACAGTCTATACTTTACGACATCCTTGAAATACGAATCGTTCTTCGTGCATTTTCAGTAAGAATACCGTAAAATGAAAATGAAACAACGACGTGTTGGCTGCATTAATTGGGATTATGACACATTGAAGCATATACTCTTGTCTTGTGGAACACATCCACTAAAATCAAAACTATTCTTGATAAATGATGGCATGGATGAGTCCGACAATCACGATAGGCTGGAAATTGTTCGTTAACTACGCAACTTATTAACTTCAACCAACAAAGAATGTGCGATAAAAATCTTTCTCACGAGCCGGCCAATAAATCAACTACCCGCGGATTTCAAGTTCGATTTTGGTCCTATCCAGCTCCAAGTGAAAATATAAAGGATATTGAGGAATACAGCATGGGTTTCTTGAAGACCCGGATTCCGACATCGCTTCGACTATTAAAACCCAACTAAAAGAACACATCTTTGAGCATACTAAAGGCGTGTTTCTGTGGGTGAGTTTGATTCGAAAGTGATTGGAGGTGTACGTCGGGAAAGGCGCGGACAAGAGCAGAATACGGGAATTCCTTAAAGTCTTCTTAAAGAACTTGGGAGCTACTATGAGCATATGCTGAACGGGCTGAATGGCCGCAACCACGACCAAGTCGACAACGAGAATGGCGGACGGATCCTTAAATTCTGTCTGATGTCTCATCGTGTTTGTTTGTTTGTAATCATAATGTATTCGGCCGCTAGCGGCCATGACATCACACCTATAAAACCCTATCCCCGAAAATTTCCCAGCCAGCCGAACTGTCCGGGCAAAGTCTTCTTCTCCTACTTCCCGCTATCCAATGGAGGGCTCGAGGCAACTAACCCACCAGACCCACCCCCTTCGTCACAAACACTAACAAAAGAAAACAAAAGAAAAAACACACACAATTTAATCGTCCCCAAAACCCCTAATCACTACCCTGCAGGACTAACTCTTTAGAGGTCGCCAACTTTCATATCTTCCGCTGCGGCCGTCATAAATAAATGTGATTCCTCGGCTATCCTCATATTTAGTGACCATCTGCGATCGCCTCTGTTGGGTTTCCGGATTTGTCTACCTTCCGCCCTTATCATGTTTGTCTTCCCGTCGCCAGATCGACATGTTTCTGAGTTAGATTGTTCGATTCATTGACCGTTCTGTATCATTTTGTTTGCTTCGAGTTCGTCGTCGCCGATTGCGGGATTTTTGCAAGTCCTTTTTTCGATCCTCCCTATCATCTTTACTCCCCACCACACTGTTCTCAACTTCCAGAATATCAGCATGCTGCGAAAATCGCAAACTATCTAGTGAGGAAATAATCATTGGTGCTTCTGCTCTCTTCATGGCATCCACACCCTTTTCATTTTCGGCCATTTCGTCGATGTCCATTGGTTCCACTTTGTCGCATTCGACTTGCTTCCCCAAATTTCTCTCAAGTACTTGTCGTACCAATGACTTTTCTCCACGGTGTCTTTGTCTGCGGTTAGCTATTGGTTCGGCCGATTGGCCCTCTTCTGTTTTCTTCTTGGGTTCCGCTGGTTGCAACTTCTCCGGGTCAAGCCCATGCCCCCTAGTTTCCCCCTTCATTTTTAACTCTTCCTTCAAAACAGCTACCTCCCCGAGGGGATATTGGGTCCTGTCATACTCTAATTAGAGTGCATACAGTATGAATAAAACAAACAAAAACAGCTACCTCCCTCTCAAGGCCGTCGATTTGTCGGGTTTGCTTTTCATTCGCGTCCATCAGCCTTTCGAGATAGGTGACGAACTTCGTAGTGAGAGCCATATTGTGGTCGGTCGTCTTTCCCAACATGGTCAGGACTTCTATTATTCTCTCAAATCGTACTTCCGGAAATTCTGCCATAAGCTTCAAATCCGGGTGTACATTAACTTTTTTGAATTCATCAACATTCATCGATGAAATCGGCTTGAGTTTTCCGCTAACGGGATCCCTCATTTCGTCTTTTGGTGGCATAATGGTGTCCTCGTCGCATTGACTTAGATCGTCTTCTGCCGTCATTTTGAGTCCGGTTGTTGTCACCTTTCGCCGGTATGGTACTCCCTCTGGCCCCATGGATCCAACTCTGATCCCATGAAGTGGTGAGGTTTTCTTGCGGATTTCTTGTGCTGCCATTGTTTCGTCTTCGCTGGAATCAGTAGTGCCGGAATCCTGCAAATCATCTTCTGATTCTGAAAAGAGGATTGGTGAATTTCCTCTAATCTTCTTTCTTTTCGGTTTCTTTGCGACGGAAGTAGAAGAGCCCGCGCTCATCTCCTTAACCGCCCCAATCGTCGTTTTTGGCTTTGATATGATCTCAGCCGTAGTCATAGGAGTTAGTGGGCTCGCGCTCTCCTCCTCCCCTATCTTTTTCAAGTATAAGGGCTCATCCCTCTGGATTCGTGCCATGAGTGCAATGAACTCTGGCTTCGCTCGTGCCTCAGCCATTTTCTCGGCAAGGGTCTTTCGTTTCGGAAGTAAAGGAGCCTCAACGCCTTTGCAAGCGGAGGGTCCCTTAGGCGCGTTTTTTGGAGGCAAGGGAACCGCAACAGCCTCCTTAGAAGCTGAAGGCTTCCCAACGTCGTTTTTCGAGGTAATAGGAGGAGGAGTCTGAGAACTCCTCTGTGTTAAAAGGCCTCCCCTTGCGGGGGGCTTAGGAGCGCGTTCAAACCTAGGCATCGTGAAGCCCAAGTGAAAAGGGGGGTCGATTTATGACTGGCCAACTACTCACGGCTAGGGGGTATTAGGTCCTGTCATACTCTAGTCAGAGTGCATACAGTATGAATAAACAACAACAAACAACAACAACTACTCACGGCTTGGCAAAAGCTAGCGGTGAGGTGGTGTGTCGAGGTGTCAGTTGATGTCTCATCGTGTTGTAAAGCTTGCTGAAGTGCGGTATGCCCTCCCTATTCCAGGAGATATCAACAGCTTCAATCCGAAGTGTAACTGCTTTAAAATTGAAGACAAGTTGTCACTGGATATAGAGAAGCTGGTGACTTATGCGCAGGTAATTTTGTTGAGATTACAGGGATTTGTGCTACAAGCCATGGTATGTGCCTGATTAATCTCGAGGTGTCTTGGGTTGACATAACGCTTTTTAGATACTTCGGATGCAGTTGTGCAAGTAATCCATCAGTCTGTTCGCGACGTTTTTCTCCGTCCTCACGTCGGCGTGACTAGTTCCCCTTTCTCTATATGAGACGATGAAAATTGCATAAGAGGAGTACGCCACTTCACCTCGCAGCAGCGAACGGATACGAAGCGGTGACTCGGCTGCTAATTCATGAGGGGGCCGACATTGAGAACATTTGTCGTATCGGCCAGGACGGCTGGAGAACAGTGCTACACTTCGCTACCACCAACGGATACGAGACGATTACACAGATACTAATCGATATGGGCGCCGACCTCGATTCCACTGGCTACTGCAGCACCAATAGCCGTGACATACATAAGTTTTGGAACACCACATGGCGAAATACGCCACTGCATCTCGCGGTAACCCTGCTGCTGACAGATAAGGGCGCTAATATCGAGGCAGAAGGCTCATTCGATGGCGCATGCTGAATACCGCTGCACCAAGCGGCAGCCAACGACGATATAGCGTTAGTCCGGCGGCTGATTGATAAGGGCGCCAACATTGATGCGACAGATAATTATGAACGTAGGACACCACTACACCTCGCAGTAGTTAACGGAGATGTGGCGGTGGCTGGTCTGCTGATAGATACCGGCGCCAACATGTAAGCCGGTGACTCTAACAGCCCCGATTGGACAGGGAAGATGCCGCTGCTCTTCGCGGCACTCAGAGGGAATGAGTCAATGGTCCAACTGCTGCTAGATAGAAGCGCCTACATCAACGCGATCACCGTATATGGAGTGGGCAAGAACGAGAGTAAGGTAATAACAGCGTTACATGTCGCCGCAGCTAACGGGCATGAGGCTATGGCTCAGCTACTAATTGATAGAGGTGCCAACATCAAGGCCACCCTTTCCTTCAATGTAATATTCGATGTCACGAAGCCACGGCCATTGGAACTCGGAGTATCTCACGGGCACAAGGTGGTGGTTCGGCTACTGATCGATAACAGCGCCAACATCGAAGCCCGTGACGGGAATGAATGTCGCTCAGAAGGGAAGGCGCCATTGCAGCTTGCGGCAGTCAATGGATATGTGGCCATGGCCCGGTTGCTGATAGACCTGGGTGTCAACATCGACGCTAGAGTATTCAGGTTCTTTACCGAGAGCCAAGACGAAGAGGAAGATGACGATGACGATGGAAGCGATTACGAGGACGAGGATAGAGGTGAGTGTGGAGAAGAGGACGAAGATGAGGACGACAGCGGCGAAAACAATAACTGGGGCAACGATACAAAGACACCGCTTCAGATTGCGGCATTAAGTGGGAATGAGGCAATGGTCCGGCTGCTGGTATATGATGATGCAAACATAGAGGCCAACGGTGGCTATAACGAGAGCAATGACAAGGATGATGACACACCCACACCTCAGCAGCTTGCAGTGGCCAAGGGGAATTTGAGGTAGCCCTAGCTCGAGGCGCAAACATCGAGGCGCGCGATGCTCATAAAGTCGAAGGCATTCATCCGCCTGAGATAACGCCGCTATAGCTCGCGGTAGCTAACGGGCACGACAAAGTAGTCGTCGTACTTACCAATCACCGAGGAAAAAAATCATTTCGTAAGTTTACTGCTGTCCTCGCTTTTCCCCTCCCTTGTTGCTTCTCGTTTCTCACATACTATCAGTGATTGGATTCTCGATGCTTCCGGATTGACGGCCTCCACCGTTCGACTTGTTAAGAGGTTAATAGAAAATTTCAAATTTGTTGATATATTAGCTCCCATCACAATATATATCTATCTCTATACCTTTACTGTTTTAAAATCTCAATAGCCCTGTGATAGAAGAGTGATCGGAGTCAGAGCAAAAATCCGCGAAGTCATAATAAGCGAGATGAACGTACATGTACTGCCCCTAACACACCATTCCGCTATCATCCCGGTCGTGCACGCTCTAAGTATACTCATCTCGCTTTACCCTCATTTTCTCTCCTGATTTTCACTCTTTGGCCAACGAACTGACTCCGAGACCGGTTGGTCTGTGATGGTTTAACGGCTCTTGATGAGCGATATCTGATATCCCACTTCACAGAACAAGTCTAGCATGATAGGCAGCTCGAAGAATGTTTTTGTCAAACTGTTTATCGTATGTATGTACCTACTAAGCTAAGCCGAAAGCCGAAACGTGCAGTAGAACAAAACAATCAGAAACATCTGCGCTGGGGTATTGTAAGGTTATTAAATATAGAGTACAATACACAATTACATAACTAAAGAGCGACAGCTGCATGTAAAGTTGCCAAGCATGTGCCGTCAATAAATATTCATGCTTAGCTTACCCGACAGCTAGGAAACAAAAGTTTTGTGACGATGGTTTATATTAAACGAAGGACTAGTATATCTAAACTGGTACTGGCGGGACACGAAATCCGTACCGTCTGTGAGTGAACCAAACCCGCACCGCTTCAGAATTACCGTGGAGACTGCAGGACTTGTGTTGCATATAGATGACAATAGATAATTGTACAGTTATCTACCGTGAGGACATCGCCTCTACACATCTATCTATATCTGTGTGGCCATCCCCCTCAGCCGTGATAGGTTAGGTTATCTGCATCTTTGCAACACCGAGTATTGCATATTCTATGATGGCAAGTGGCCAGTGACCCAGAGTGAGAAAGGCATCAAAGTTTTCAGCGATGATTCTCAGTATATAAGTCGAGTCTTTCTCCTTCTCTCTTCTCTCTATATCATAGGATACATGCACACAGTTCTTCCCTTAATATCGTAACACCGGGTAGCTGCCGACTGCCGAGTGATTTCGCATGACCTGGTATATGGTTCTGGCCGAGCGATGGGTGCTGGAAGCGGCCAAGAATCAAATCTATAAGAGCCACCGGTGTAATTTGTAATACTCATCATATAGAAAGCCTACTTCATCCGGCGATGATGCGAGTATTTTCACATACATCATTATCGGCAATTAAGGGCATTCCAAATGAGAGTATTATTCGACGATGGGATTATTGCGAAATCACTCATAGCGACATTACCACCTACGAGTCCTGAACTTCTGAGCTACCTTCACTTGAGCTCTCTGAACTTTCCATTAGTCGCTGAGCCCTGATATCCCCAAGGCCCGGTCCGACGCTTAGTGTTTCTACGATTCGTGTATTTCAACATACAACTTTCACTTAAATCGCATTGTTTCCCCGCAATATTATTGATTGTTGTACAGTCAGGGTGCGGTCGTTCAGAATGTCGGTCAGTAGTTCGGATTTATGAGCCGCATCTAACTTGATGATGGTCGGATGATCCAGCTAACGGAAAATTGTTGAGAGCAAAAGAGGAAGAATGAAGATGCTCAATTGTCTGTCGATACAAGAGAAGGAAAACACTAGACTAATATACAGAGAAAAGACCATACTCGGCGAAGCCGAGTATCACAACCGAGTCCGAAGCCGACTCCCAGTGCCGGAGCTAGGCCTCCTCCTCAGCATGGGGGCAGGCGAGGCCCATGGGGCTACAAGCCACCGGCCTGATGCCCGCCGCCTTTGACCGATGGGGGCTTGCAGCCCCCATATGCCACAAAAGCCATCGGGCCAAATCCCATGCCAACACTCCCCCTTTGGCCCAAGGCGTTCCAAACAAATAAGTAAATAAACTAAACAAAGAAACAACCCCAAATAAACCCCATTAACCAAAGAAACCCCAATTAATCTCCCTGTAAATTCCATCAGATCCAAGTACAAATCCAAATCCTGCTCAAAATCTCGCAGAGTGATACTCCCCCAAGGGCCTTAGTGAGTGAGAGCAGCAGCCATAACCATCATCATCGAGTCCAAGATGAACACCGAGTCCCGCTGGGTGATCTCATAAGAAAGAAGGAACTGGACACACAGTCGATAGAGGAAGCGGTAGTTGAGCCGAAGTCGACAGAAGGCCGCAAGCTGATACAACGGCGGAAGCTGACACAAAATCCACCCAGCGAAGTCGACGCGAAGACGTTGTCACACAGTCGACCAAAGGAGTCATCGTCACCAAGTCGACAAGAAGGGAATGTCGTCACCAAGTCGACACAAAGGGGGGTTGCCGTCACCAAGTCGACAGAAGGTCGTCACACGGTCGACCGAAAGGGTTGCCGTCACCAAGTCGACAAAAAGGGGATGTCGTCACCAAGCCGACAAGAGGTCATTACACAGTTGACCGAAGGGGTTGCCGTCACCAAGTCGACAAGAGGGGGATGTCGACACCAAGCCGACAAGAGGTCCTTACACAGTTGACCGAAGGGGTTGTCGTCACCAAGTCGACAGAAGGTCGTCACACAGTCTACCAATGGGGTTGCCGTCACCAAGTCGGCAAGAAGGGGATGTCGTCACCAAGTCGACAAGAGGTCGTCACACAGTCGACCGAAGGAATGGGGACACCAAGTCAACCCAAGGAGCGGGGACACCAAGTCAACCCAGGAGCGGGGACACCAAGTCAACCCACGGAAAAAGGGGAGGGGACACCAAGTCAACCCACGGAGAGAGGGAGGGGACACCAAGTCAACCCACGTAAAAATCGCAGGGTGTATCAACTGATCGATTGAAAGAGGTCGATTAGGAGGGAAACGCCGGGCTCATAACCTGTTGAGAGCAAAAGAGGAAGAATGAAGATGCTCAATTGTCTGTCGATACAAGAGAAGGAAAACACTAGACTAATATACAGAGAAAAGACCATACTCGGCGAAGCCGAGTATCACAACCGAGTCCGAAGCCGACTCCCAGTGCCGGAGCTAGGCCTCCTCCTCAGCATGGGGGCAGGCGAGGCCCATGGGGCTACAAGCCACCGGCCTGATGCCCGCCGCCTTAGACCGATGGGGGCTTGCAGCCCCCATATGCCACAAAAGCCATCGGGCCAAATCCCATGCCAACAAAAATAGCAGACCATCCTACTGCCATAGTATCGCTCAGGCTGTGTCTTCTGGTGTAGTTGATAAAATGTGGGGATGAAACACATCCGGTGGCCTTTGGCCAGCAACTACCGAAATTGAAAATTGCTTACTTATGCGCACTGGTCCAGACCGAGACTATCTGCTGAAATAATTGCATTAGCCGCAATATCTGCTTCATTGTTAGTGAAGTCCTGTAGTGAACGATGATGTCGGGCATGGTAACATGGTGGGTGGATTGATCGTTTCTATCATATTTCGACGTTCGACCATTACTAGTCATGTACAAAGTCTTCGTGACGATGGTAACCAAGTACCCCATCAAGATTCAAAAAGGCGAATGCACAACTACCGTACAATAAATAGGGCTGTAAATAAGAAAATGGGTACTTTAGGCGATTGTGAAACGATGCCATGCTCTCTAGCAAAAAATGGATAACATTGTGAAATCCCAGATTACCTCACCTATGCCTACACTCCTTAATCCACTATACAAACACCACAACAATGCAACAATCTTCAGTTACTCTCAGGCAGTAGTCGCCCAAGGCATCAATTAGCTAGATTGATCAATAATGAAGCCAGACAGTATATTCAACCGTCCCGTCCGTCCGAGATCTACTCAAGACGGGACGAGACGGTATTACGCTGTCCGTCCGAGGGTAGGACGAAAACGGCGCCGTCTTTTCAAGGCAGGACGAGGACGAACGCATAAGACGGCCGGGGACGGAACAGTGCCGTCCCCGGCCGTTGTCTACCGACATCCATAGATATTTCTCAGTGTACAATAAAAATTATATAAAACTCGTTACAATTATCCTAACATTGAAGCAAGGTCCTTCATCATCTGTTCCATCCGTTCCATGTCTGATAGTAGCAGTATTGATGTATGTACTATATATAGATGCATCCATTTATATCGTTTTCCGCGTGCTCTCAGGACTCGATTCAGTTTCATCTTAATATATTTGTAACCACCCGATGACAGCCGGGGACGGTGAAAGGAGGGGCCGTGGAAACACGGTGCAGGAACGCGGGTACATCTTTGCGGCAAATAGAGCGAAAACGATCTCTGAAGGGAACGTAGTAGCAAAAATATAGGGGGAGGAGGAGCATTGTACTAAGTACTATAGATATCGAAGTAGAGCCGAGAAGACTAGAAGCTGGAGGCCTATCCCAATGACAGGCAGAAAGTCTCTTTGTTGAGAACAATCAACAAAGAGAATGAAAGATACTGATTGTCTATCGTACAAAGAGAGAATAAGACAAACATGAATTAGAAAACAAATCTTACCTGGAGCGAAGCTCCACTCAGGCCAGAGGCTCGCGGGCAGATAAGCACCGCACCAAGCCTCCAATCTAGTATCTAGAGCCCGCCTGAATTCCCGCCTTAGCTCCGATGTGCTTCGGGCTAAAATCCTTAGCCCACACTCTTGCGGCCAGGTACTACCGGTGGAAGTGCGGATATGCGCCGACGGGGGCGTACCTGAAACGCTTTGGACAACGAGAAACGATAGGCGCTGGTAGTGCGGGAAGGCTGCTCAGACGCGGGAGCATTTCTTTTGTCCTTGTAAGCGATGGGCGAATGAGCAGCAGGAACTCTAGAAGGCAGAGGGGTGGGCAACATGCTAGACAGCAGGAAAATATCGACATGTGCAGATATTAGAGCTGTCCCCACTAGCGAAGTGCGATCAGGCGGTTATGGACATCTTCGAAGCCACTGACAGATATGGAGAAGTTCCCGCCCAGATGAGCTCAACTTCCGGATTTGTCGTTCTCTTTCATTTCTTTTGCTTGGGCCGGTTATTTTATTTCATTTTGTTAAAAGGGGAAGGAGGGTTGAGGGAGGGGATCTCCCCCACACACTTATTGTGGATTTGATCGGCCTTTGATCATTCGGGGTTGAAAAAATCTGTCAGCATAAAAAAGTGTTCGAACCACAATGACTGGTACAGTAGTTAGCTTGTCATCCGGAGGGGAAGGGAATACGGCACTATCAAACCCTAGAGAGAGTGCATACAGTATGATTAATGCAACACAAACAGGCAGAACGAAATAGAATACGGTATTTGGACATGCGAAAGTTCACATATACAATAGCTGGGAAATACAATGAATTTTTTTTTTGGTAATACTTACGTGGTGGTGGTGCTACTTTTTTGTTACCGACAGAGGTTTGGGTAAACGGCATCTGAGAGTCACCGCGTGATAGCTACTCCCTTACTTGTTCTAAATTTTGTTCTTTCTAATGGGACTGTCCAATATGGTAAATAGCATATACCAACAAGCCGCTAATTATTTCCTTGCATAGATATGGTGGTTGTGTTATTTTGAAGGTTCTGGTAATTTGGAGAATAGCGAGACATCGTTACTACATACAAGTTACGGTGGCGGCTTTGGAGGCCTTTGGAGGCGCCCAGATAAATCGTCTCCAGCTCAACTCCAACCTCTACAGTATACTTGCTGTGCAGGTCCCAAGCCCACAAGTGTATCTCTCCCAGTCTCTGTGAGTTAGCACCATTTCAATGGCCAGAGCAAATATTATCAACTGAAAAGATGCTTTCCACTTAGCTATCATCGCAGAATTCCGGGCAACTTTCAAAGTTCGCGCTAATTTCGGAAAGCACCATCAAATTTTGGGATTTCGGAGGTTTTCAAGTGATTTTGGAAAAAAACCGCAAACGTTCTAAATTTCACAGCGTATTGTTAGATTTCGCGGCATATTTCCTTTCGGGTAAGTTTGATTATTTACCTACGTGAATTTGTAACTATCTTCACTCTATACTATACATGATGCTGCATACTCCACGCTTCCAAACGCACTTTATTATGCACTCCCAAGTACGTTCCCAAGTACGCTACCAAGTCCCAAATGCAGTTGATTGCACACTCCCAGCCAGCTTGAGTATATGCCCCCAAGTACACTCCCGATTGCACTCCATTGCATCCTGCCAGCCTGCTTTGCTGTATTCTCTCAAGACGCTCCCGTACACTGCCGAGTCCCAATTGCAGTTGATTGAACACTCCCAGCCAGCTTGAGTGTACGCTTGCTTCCAAGTAAGCTCCCAATTGCACTTGATTGCAAATTCCCAGCTTGCTTGACTGTACACTACCAACTATGCTCGCAAGGACATTCCATGCAATGCGCTGGAGTGCCAGCTATTTGGTACAATTAGATGTAGAGGCTCGCTTAGTAGAAGGCACTAGACACTGGGTGGAATCTGGTGGGCTGCGTGAGGCGGGCTGCGTGAACGTGTGGATTGTGGCATGAGGCGGACGGCATGTTTTGGGGTATGATGGGTGGCTAAAATCATGATAACAGTTAATATTGTAGTCTGAACCTTATCTTTAGTGTGCTCACCATGATAGGATCTCATAGTCTCAGTCATAGTGTTGACAATTGCAGCCTTATATTCTGCAGGAACGGTAGACAATTAAATCTTGGGTACAGCAGATCTACAACTCAGATTTCCCAGTGGAATCTGGAGCACGCTTTCCATTGATTGTAGGTGTATGTGTGCGCATTCACTCTAGGGTTGCCGGTGATGATATTGATGGTGATGGCGACAGCGGTGATAGTCTCAGTACCGGCCAAAGGTGGAAGCAAGTCTAAGTTAGACAAGTACGTTGGCGATGTCAACGTCATTATATCCACAGACTTAGATCTTCCTATCGGCCTGAGTTTTCTATCAGCTAAAGCTTTAATAAACTCAAAGTTTTCCATCAGGTCAAAGCTTCCGCCAGTGCGGTGAAATGGCGGTGCTGGAAGGCAGAGAGCCTATCGTGAACACTCCACCGCACATCTCGCCGCATCCAAAAGGAATCCATCAGAAAAGAGCAGTTCCGGCTGGATGAGCGTAGGAAGAGGGTGAGAGCCTCCAAAGGGATACCCAGCCGTGAGGAACCACGTAAATTGCGTGGATCCACAAAGACTGAATGGGATCAAAAGCTGGAGATAGAGCCGGTATTCCATTATATATTAAAATGATGACTATCTACCCCGGGGTCTCTGAAATATATACTCCCTGTCGCCCAGTCCTTCTCAGTTATTCCTCCCCCCTGCCAATGTAGGTGGTGGTGGTGAGAAACAGATTTTCCCATCACACAAGAAAGCAGCCCTACGATCACCCACTAGTATGCTGCAAAACTGGAAATATCGCATCACTTTCAAGTTTCCCCCGAATTATCAACTAATTTAGACTTTCGCATCGGTGGAAACATGAAATCACAGTGTGTAAGTTTGCAAAGATTTAAATCAATTGAAGTCCAATTACGTGCCGAAGTTTTGCTCTGATCACAACAAGTTCTATGGATGAAACATCCATAAATAGGTTGTATTTCACTTTCTAGTTGCCAATTTACTTGATTGCAAATTCTCCTCATACTACTGAGCAAAAACATTCCAATCAAGGTATTAATCCACAACCACTCATCCAATATTAAAGATATAATGAATTTGAACCTGGGATGTGAAAGCAGGTATAGTTATACACATTTTGTGTATACAACACTTTGTTGTCAGAGTCCAACTTGCAGACTTAAATTAGTGGGTCATTTTAGATTTGAGTTCATGTGGTTTATACTTGCCACTATCAGCCACTCAGCCACATAATTCTGACCAATAAGAATTAAAAAAGACACATATACGACATTAGCCACAACTGCGAACGCCTCAGTTCACTTCTCTTCCACCACACCCATCAACAACTTTCGTTATATGAATAATACCTTTTCAGGTACTATCTCACCCAGCTTATCATACGATACATGCCCTAACCCAACAAAAACGTAATCAATTCGCACTATGAGGGTGTACGATAAATATTCTAGGCCTCGAAACCAATCTCCCGGGTTTACCATCTTCATTGCCACTCTTGTCCTCATCCGACCAAGCAAAATGATCCTCCACCTCCGCCTTGAAACGCTGCATGGTCTTGCGGTCCACATTTTCGGTTTTCTCAACCAGGGTCTCCAACGTTGTTATCTCCGCCTCTATTTTCCGCTTCCTGTCCTTCAAAAGCTCTAGCTTTCTCCGCGCCTTTGTGCGCTCAGCTTCCGCACTTGTCATCTCTTCATTCCACTTTTGCACTTTCGTCTTCAATGTCTGAATTTTGATCAGCGCAGACCACTCACCCAACAAGCTTGCCGCCCGCCCGCCAACCTCCACCAGCTCGTACAGCTTATCCTCAGATAACGGAATCCTGTGTACAGCAGCATGCCGGATCTCATTGAGATTTTTCAGCGGTGTCGGGTCGGGGAAGGGACATGGCTGCGCAGCCAGGATCTCGCGTGTGTATGCATTCAGCTCTGCAGCCTGAGGCAGAGTCCAGGATTTCTGCAGCAAAATGTGGGGGAACTTTTTGGCGATGTAGCTATAGCACGCTTCTTCGAGAAGGCACTGAAGCGGGGGAAGAACGGCGTGTTGGAGAGCAAATGGGATTGCGGTTGCTGGGGGTGATGGCGGCGGTGGTGTGGACGAAGATGATGGGATTGATTCTTGCGTAGCTGTTGGATCGGCGGTAGTCGTAGTTTCCCCAGCTTCGGACCCCTCATTTGCTGCCGGCGACTTCCCTTTTTTGGCCTTTACCGCCTTCTTAGCTGCGGAAAACGCCTCATGATGCGTATCCCAGAGAATTAGAGGTAGCAGAGTATCCCCGCTTGTGCGCTTATCCAGCTCGGCTGCAAACCCACTTTTCAGAAGTTCGCCAAGTCGTTCCAAAAACTCTTGTTTGGTGTGTTGGCTCTCGCTAAGCTTTATTAGGTCCGGAAGGAAGGCGCTGCATAGTTTCGGCAGGCTCTTTCGTCCGACGAATAGCCCATTAGTGCCAAGCGCGTGGCTAGCAGCCACAGAGCGGATGTAGGTATCGAATGCTTTGTTGTTCGTGCTCATGGTAGGAGTGTTGGAAGCAGAATGTTGAAACTGAGGATGAAATCTTACTTATGACATCAGCCACGTTGAAGCGGTAGTGCGACACGTGTACACCCATGACGAATGTTATTAATACCTCACACACCCTTCCTAGAGTACAGCACATCACACGCTGTTTTGCACTTTGCGCAACAATGGGAGTAAAAGTTTACAATAACTAGCAATGACGTGCATAAGCATCTAATGTTAGCAGAGACTCCTTCCATAGATGTTAACTCAAAGAAAAGGAATTTGTCTTCAAGTGCTCCTCGTTGAGCTCATTTTCAGTACGATCTAACAATTCAGAGTACGACCCTACTCGAGTAATTAATGTTAATGCCAAGACCCGATTATTCTCTTATTTCAATTACAACACAACAACCAGTTCAGACGATAAATTCAGGTCTGAAAGATGCAGCGTGGAGTTAGCTATACTGTAAGCTAGAAAGTATGTAGAACGGTCTACAACTCGTGAACTTACTTTTGTTTGATGTTTCCAAATGATTTTCATGGGGTACGACAGCTGCAACGTGTTGGCTTGGCATTTTCTGTATACAATGGACAAAGTCGGAAATCGTGCCGGCATAAAATTCCGGATTTCAGAAAGTTGTGTACGGAGCTGTGCAAAGTCTGTTTTACACGGAATTTGTATTCTTACAACCCCCTTCAGGATAACTGTGTTGGAATCGATTGACTCCTACTGTAAGCGATTCAATTCCGGAAGTCATGAAATGATCCGGAATGATATAAACACACGTGAATGCAGCACTGTTACCACAGCGAAGTACAACGATAAGTGCACCTACCAGTAGCGACAGTAACTATACTCAGAGAGGAGAATCTACCAATGTATTCCACCGCAAGAGAGACCTAAGATGTCAAGTGCACCTGGAATGTGGCCGACGTCAAGTGCACCCAAGTGCACTGCGAGACAATCAAAGATGAAGCCTAGCGCTCTTGGAAGTCAAGTATACTTGAGCACAAATTCAAGCAAACCTGCATCTACAAATTGAAAGTAGCTCTAAAACAGTTTAGTCTTGATGAATTAGAGATGATTCCAATCCACCCACCAGTAGCACCATTACATCAAAGATAGTCATTCGCAGAAACGATGAAGGTTAAATTTCGCGCGAACTCAACCAGAAGTTTATAACTTTGGGCTTTTATTCGGAGAGGTTTTACAATGTTAAATATTTAGTGCTGGTATATTCAAAGTGAGGCTCACTGGAGTGAGGTCGCAAAAGGTGGGAGTCGAAGATGTAATAGCAAGAATTCTAGATCGCCGGAAAAAGATCGTGAAGGAATCTCATCAACCGGGCTGTAGCCATCCGCACCAATATCTGGCCGCGCCACTTGTGTCCTAACTTTTGAAGGTAGTGCCAACCTTGTCCGAAAGTTGGGGGCCCAGCTCTGCTTATTTCCTTTGTTGGCTTTGAGAAGTGGCAAGGATAGGAGGAAAATTGTATGACATAGCCGCAAGCGGCTGAATACAGTACAAAAGCTGTATCCGAAAACACCCCGCATTTACGTGGGGGCGCTAAACAACTCCGCCTTATTGAGGCACAGGGTTATGAAGTCATCATTCTGCACTCGATTGACAGTTGAGAAATGTCTCCTCCTTATTCAGAGCTATGAAACTGGATGCTTTAGTTCCCACAAGGCGTGTCGCAACCTCACTCTAGTTCTAGAAACTTAATATACGTCACCACCTTAGATCAAGTCATCGCTACCAATCTTGAAGGCTAGCTGAAACAAACGGTATTTCGGTCGACCTACTGAGGTAAGATGAGTTACATCGATAAACAGTCTTTCCTGCCAGCTCTCCATAGTTAGTTAGCACCGCAGAACCCGTTTCAGTGGCAAAGAGAATAGTGAACTTAAATCCCGCGAGCTCCTTCCCGGTAACAAGATGGTAGTCCGCGGTGAGGAGATATAGAACCTAGAAGTACGATTTCGGAGGTGCTCAGAGCTGGTCTGGCTAGTTACTTTATGCACTACTAGGGGTTTTGTGTGTACAGGTCATGAGCTCTCGCCTACTGAAAAGACAGCTTCCTCAGGCTCAAGATGCTGTCTTGAGGCGTCGTTGGGCGAGGTGTTCGAGGAGATAGCTTGCGTAACTTCTACCTGTGACTCTCTCATCTGCGGTTACATCACAGAGGTCCTTTCGACCGGATATTGAGGATCACCTCCAGTATTATGGAATCGTGCAGGTATGTAATTCAAGCTCGGAGGTTAAATTAACTTCGTTGGATATCTTCATCAATTATAGATTATCGAATCCTGAATATTTTGACACAAGCCTACAAAGGAAATTCTAGGGAAGACGGAAAATCTCCGGAAAACCAGATTGGTTGTCAACTATCACTACCAAACGTCAATGTGCAAAATTTTGCGACTCGGTTTGGGTTGCACACAAAAAATAATGTTTTCTTCAACTGCAAAAAAGATCAGCAAGAAAGATAGAGAGGGCAGTTAAATAAGTCATAATAATGTCTCAAGGCCTTTCAAAAGTGTCGATTGGTGATCTGTTGGCAGTGTCCTTTGGAGCCAAAAGGCACGGTAAGTATGTACAACCATGTGACAAGGTACGCGAACGTACCATTAAGCAGTGATCTTCGACAGATCAAAACAAAACTAGCCGCCATGACACTTTGTTAGTTGAGTCAATAAATTTTTGATACGTCGTCGATATTGACTCATTTTAGGGACAATTAGTGTCGTTCCAAGCACGTTCGCATATTTTCTCGCATGCTCGTATGACTACATACCTTGACAATGCTTTTTCGCTGAACAGCGACATTTGCAAGCAAGGCGAAATAGAATGCTTAAAAAGCAATGACTTGTCTTGAGAGCAGTATAGACCAAAACTTTGTTGGCACGGGATTTGGCCCGATGGCTTGTGTGGCGTTCGGCCTAAGGCTGCGGGCATGAGGCGGTGGCTTGCGGCCCACATGCCGAGGAGTAGGTCTAGCCCCGGCAGTGATGCTCGGCATCGGTCTCCGGATGTGACACTCGGCTTCGCCGAGTATGCCCTCTTCTTCCCATATATATTTGCCTGTCTTTTCTCTCTCTTTGCTCTTTAGACAATCACTTTTGTACGATAGTCAATTCAATATCTCTATTCGTACTCGATTGATCTCAACAAACTTATGATCAAAGTCTGTCGCTTATCATTCGCAACTACATCGTGAACTGTTTCGCTTTCAATATATACCTCACCGCTGATAGCTATGATTCTCACGCTTCGGGCTTCTTCCAGCTTCCTCCTCATGGATGTTTTCCATTTTCGGTTCTTCCACCTACCATCCCTTCTTAGATTCCTTCCTCCGCTGCATTTTCTGGGCTCTATTCGTGCGGAATGTAATGCGGGTGCATATGTATTGGGACCGGTGTTGTAGTGGTTATCGAGGTGAAGGTTCTTACTGCTTGTAGTTTACCATACTGCTCTCTAGACTAGTGTTCGGGAATCCAACAGGTTGAAGGCCATAAAGTCCAACTTGGTAGCCAGAGGAAGGGATACTGCTAGTACCGTAATAGGTCATGTACGATATAGTACTAGTAGCGTATGGAAGTGTAAAGATTTAAATTTCGGATTTATAAGGTGAAAACTCTCGATGCAAACGAAGTGACGGGAGTTACCCTTTACGGCATTCAGGCCCCCTATCTCTTGAAGAAATCCCTTGCTGTGACGGTGGTAGAGATTTGCCTACAGTAGCCTCAACCAACAGCACTCTATTAGGTGACAACAAACTACTCCAACAATAGTAATCGTAATTCTTCAACGGGACTTGACCATACATGTAGCGAGGTGTCAATTTCGTCTAAGGAGACCAGAACGAAGAGGCCACCCGAAAACGAATTTCGAATTGAATTCCAGTTCGTTATTGTTCTTTTGGTTATAAATGAATAACTGACATTGTCGCCGAGGAATTAAGTGTAAGACTAGGGTGCGTTCAGCAGCCAAAACTATGGTTTTGAAAAGTCATCCTACTCTGATCGAAGCTTTGCGTTGCTCACTCACTTAGCAGATTCACCCCATATGTGGATAGGGTGGATTCCGCGTTTGGGACTCCTGTTATGAAATCCGCGAACAGGGTGGTAACTTCGGTTGTCACCGCCACAACAAAATTACAATTTAAGCTTCATACTGTTAAGCCATCGCTATCACTATGAAGTGCGATGGCCTTTTTTTGGTAGTCATGCTATTGTGCGCACCAACCACTAGCCTGCCCGCCTGTAATTCCTATCATATAATGCGAGAGCAATCGCTTCAGCTTTCGGCAATATTTTTCTAGATACTGGCCGCTCTCATAAGAAATCGCTCACAGCAGGGGTAAAAGTCTATCTTTTAAAATTGAGCTACGGCCCTCCTAAGCGCAAAACCACGACGTCTGTTAATCCCTTACCACCTTCCTAAATTCAGGTAGTGGGACTGCCTCACCCGCCCCATTGGCGGATTCCGTGTGCCCCATTCGCAGATCACACCAAGTGCCAATGGGGTGGAAATGTTTAGTCTAAATTGCAGCAGTCACTTTTCCAGGAGCCGTTCGGTTTTTCGAAAAGTTGCACCAAGTAGGTGTCTAGCAAGCTCTTTCAACAACTTTATCGGAAGTTGAAAACCGTTAGACAACTTTTCAGCCACAATTTGACGGCTATCGAGCAAGTCTTGTAAGTACAAGCCATGGAACTAACCTAAATTCAATGTTTATATTACAATCTCAATTTTCAGGCGATCACCATGATGCATCCAAATGTTTCACCATCAGAAGTCTCAATGCAGTCTGCTCTGTTTTGGTCTTTCTACGTTCAGCCACCTGCAGCCAATGCATCTACTACCCAAGTACACTGTCTCTTATCTTTCACTTCTCGAATTTAACCGGTCAACGCGTTGCCACTCATAGCGGCGTTCGAGACATAAGCTCAAATTATAGGCTGTGTGCTAACCCCAATACCACATTAACCGCACAACACACTATTCTCTCCGCTTGTGAATGCCAAGACACAGTGCGTGGCACCAATCACGGCGACATCTTCGGTTGCACTTTAGCTTCACCACAGTTTGGTGGTGTGTGTCCGCTATATCCCCCGGCGGATTGAGTGTATTAGCGGTAAAGCGAGCCCTTGTGGACCTTACTGGACAGAGAAGTCGATTCCTATCCAACGATAACTTTAGTGACTCGGTACCATTCAGTATCGACTTTAGCCGGTAGTCTTTACAGCAACTCGCCGGAATGAATATGCCCGCTACACGGCAAGCGATAGTCAGTCAGATACACGTCGAGATATTGTGCATGGGGAGTATTCCGACAGCTTTAGTTCCATCACCTGACGATACAGTGATCTCACGGACCTCACAAGACAGTACAATTTTTTTAGCGAAGAATTAGGGAAAGGGAAAGGATAGAATGTGTGAAGGACTTGATGTGTGTTTATTGGAGGGAAGGTGGACGGGATTGGAGGTCGTGGTAACTCAGCAGGCATCTCAATAGTCCCTCCCGTGTGGGCAAGACATATCCCCAGATGGGACTATAAATTTTGGGGCAAGAATTCTAGACCTTAAAGATCAGAGCAAAATTTCTTTGGGGTATACTTACAGGGCCTTGCAATCTCGAGACAGACAAATCTCAATGGAGAGAAGCCGTGAGAATCGCGATATTTATACTACTGGTATCCATGCTCACTACTGCTAGCTTGAAGGCCGTCACTAATTCCAAGCCCAGTACCAGTATCACGACACATACCGCCGTTAGTTATAAGACTCCCCACCGGAAATATCGCCAATCGCCCTAGACCGTTGAGACCCCTGTATCGAAGTGAAGATGCCCAAAGTGCCCTCCGTTGTATAGTGGTAGTAGGTGAGGCTGCCATGAATTGGAGTCGGGGGTTTTCCCTAGGGAGTGGTGGGGAAATGGGAGTGTGTACTTAGATATGCCATGGTCGTAAATCGTCGAATGCATTATTACAATATATGGTTGGTCAGACTTACGGACACGGGCTTATGGGATTCAGCTGGAGATGCCCGGCCGAGTGCGCATGTATGCACACAAGGCATTACAGGATTACTGTATATAGAGGCTTGCAACCTCCGTAGTTGGAGAGACAAGCAATCATCAAAAAGTAACAATTACAACATAAACCGCACAACAGCCGTTTATAAAAAGATCAAGCCCGAATACCATGGTAAAGAAATGTTAGGACTACTACTTGAAGAAATTTTGGCAATTGAACAAAATTTGAGGAAGTTAAAAACTGGATGAAAACATATAACCCAGCTAGCCCTCATCCCACAGCTACCCACTGTATCACTACGCATAACTGCAATTGACGTACTCCCCGCAGCTATACCCTATTGGTTTGTGCCCAGCTTGGCGGCTGAATAGTCTTGGGGTTCTAAGATTAGCGGTTTCGGGTCGCTAGTTGCATTTAGTTAACCCTACCATCGGTTCAACAAAATGGAACCGATGCACCTCGAAATAGAGGCCATAGATTTCAAACTAGTGTTTGAGAGCGTCGTTATGTTTTAATTTTTCTGCTTTTGTAGTTACCGTACCCCGCTCCTTAAGAAAAAAAACTCCTGCATCCTAGATTCTTATTCTTTATGTCCGCTCTATAGCGGTTGGGAAAGCTACCACCTCATGTGCTATCCATAACAGTTGTACCTTGGGGATGGCCTCCGTGGTGTAATGGTATCGTTGCTGCGACGCTGAGGTACTACTAGCTGCATGCGATGTGTTCGATTACCAGTGCCATCCCCCTAACGATAAGTCCGGCGCATGTTCTAGTGCGATACGAGACACGATGACAAGCCAAACTCCGGTGTGCCTGGCGCTATGTTCGATGTCAGCAGCCACAATATATGGCTCCCACACCTCATGGTGAGCCATACGATGATAAAACGAAAAATGACCGCATGCCTCCAACTGGAGTATGCGGTCGGACTTCCTATTGGCGGAAAAGAGTAGGGGGGAAACGTGGAGTAAGGGTAGAGGGTAGGGATCTTCTCCATCAAGACGGGCAATCCGGAGGGGGAGGGGAGTTGGGCTCTGTCATGCTCTGGGTAGAGTAAATACAGTATAATTAAAACAAAAACAAAACAAAACGTTGAACCTTAAGCTTTCATCACAAAGCAAGAGCAATTTTACGGGAGACGGACGACCAGCTCACACCATACCACGCAGAAAAAGTGTCAGAATCTATGATCTCATGCTGAAAAATTAATACCATGAACTAACTGCTTCTTGAGCTTTTACTGAGCTCTGAAGCCCCGCCATCCACAATTTCTACCTTCCAAGTGAGATTACGCACATCTTTGGCGCAATGGACACATTTTCCAGTTTTTGGCTTGTTTGCAGGCGCCCAGAGCTTTTCTCTAGTAGTAAATGTGAGGGGAATGAACGAATCAACGAGACGAAATATAGAGTGAGGAACGAAACGATGTAATGACGCAGTTAAAGAAATGAAATGAAATACGGAAATGAAACAGTAAACAAAAGTAAGGAAACGAAACTGTAAACCAGAAATAGTAGCCAAAAACACCAAAATGAAACAAAATTTCGAGATTCGTGTTTAAGATTACATTTCATACCTTCCTCGCAACTATGCAAAGAATTCTGAATCGTTTAACGGAAAGTACCATTGCTACTGTATTTGATTGCGCACGCAGGTATGTGCAGATTCTAGCTGGACAGGTAGGACTTCTCACGATATACTATGATATACCGCAGTTTGTAGCTCACCGCAACTTTGTGGGTATAGTGAGCCACTCGGCAATTCCTTTCAATCTTGAAGGAAGCGAAGTCAAAAGGATTCATCGCTAGGACAAATGTTGACACGCGGGAGTTGATTTGGTATGGACATTGTAACTGTAGGGTGAACGACCGGCACTGGGATGAATGAGAGCGGAGAATAAATTAATTTAAATCATGGGTGTAGCCGCTCACTGCAGGGTTTTCTGGGTATCCACTTTTCGGCATGGAGTTTTAGATGCCAGCATTTTTCTACCCTGGTTTCGTATGAGTCTACACAAGCCCGTTCGAGACTACGAACAAATCCAAAAACGGAACCTTGTAATTCGGCTCCCGAAATTTGGTTTAACTAATTGAGATTTCAGCCTAGAATAAACTGATGAACGTCAAATCTGACTTGTGCGTCCCGTTCCCCGCTCTAGCCATGTTTCTGCTACGCACCCAATCACCGCCTCTTGCAACCCCGAATGGTGCGGGGGCCCTTTGGATGCCTAACACTCACGGGGCGGGGGTAGAGTGCAGAGAGTGGGGAAGCTGTACTAGACCGATTTTCTTTTGTTTAAAAATGTTAGGAACAGCGGGGATAAGAGTCAAAATGCTAGAGCCGCTTGCGGCTGAATACAATATTTTTTGCAATTGGAGCGTAATTACCTCAATTTCGTTTTGCGAATCCCCGCACTTAGCAAATCGAATAACAATGCGGACAACTAAAGAGAGCCCTGAAAGAGAGGTATAACTATTTTGCGGCTGGGCAAGTGCCAGTAATAGGGATAGCGCATCCACGTAATGGACCAGACGCTGTAATATTCGGAACTTGAGAGGCTGTATTGCACCGAGAACCCTAACCCTAACGTCACTGAAACATCTTCAGACACACTTCAAAAGTGGGATAGGTTACTCTCTTCTAGCAGTAGATGTGCTAATTTCATCTCTTCTACGCACTGAAAACTCACTCAGTGATATCTGCGTTGCAGGGTCTTTAGTCAATGAATCTCAAAGCTATTCTTGTTCTGCCGCTCGATTGTGCGCGTGTATGTGGTAGGGAGATCGCCGCATTATATATATCCCTTACACTCTAATGCCCTTTTCTGAAACTAGCCGGCCCACTGAAAAACGAGCCTTCAACTTGCTACAGTACCCCACAACGTCTTCATTAGTTCGCCGGTGCTGTGCAGGATAACTTGCACCACAACTATAAAATTCTCAACAAGAATGCACACTCTGTTGGTAACACAGGTTAAAAGTTCTCCCTACGGAAACCCTGTATGTTTCACCACACAAAAAATGCTTCGGAAAACCAACCCTTTCCTCTTGTACTTATTGGGCGAAAGAAGAAACAATCCAAGACCCATGGTTATCGCAAAATTTGCTTTTACGCAATTACGTGGCGTGCTATCATGATACAACAACTGGCATTGCAGAATGATGGACGTGCCAATGTGTTGTGGTGACAGCACAAGGCTGCGCCTAGTTGTCGACATTCACCGCATCCTCCTGATTGGATCTTCACAAAGATAGCAGCAACACCTCCCCAATACTTTCCTTTTATTTAACAACTGTCGTCATTACACAGCTTGCTCACGATATAGACAGCGCCAAATCCAAACGACAAGGAGCGGTTGAACTCCAAATCCGACGATATTGAGAGCTGAGACTGCATGAGTCGACATACTTAGATGTAGTTCTAACTGGCTCTTCGATATTAGAGACACGATGCTGTTTTTCTCTACCTAGAGAATCTGGTGCGGACACGCCGAAAATTTAGCTCGGTCAGTTTTCAATTATCGCAGTTTGTTTTCATTCCCCTGATCATTTCACGTAATATTCACTTGTGAAAGGTAGGCTTGCTACATTTCGGCGACCAGAACAGTATTCTGCTTCCTGGAACCGGACCTTAGGCATGGCGATTCCACCACGATGGCGAGGCTCGGAGAATATTCGCGGAAAATAATCATCAAGTGTACTGTTACGACGCAGATTTCGATCGATAGTAATCTATCAATATCAACAAAAGCGGTTCAGATCATAAAGCGACCTGACTGCACGCTGCGTTGAAGGATTCGGGTAGCTTGCGAATTAAACATTTATTTTAGTCGCTGAGCAGTGGCGAATGACTAGGGGACTCAGTCAGCTCGTGTTGATGTGAGTGTACTTCATAATTGTGGCCATGATACTCTTAATTTCGTTGCATGTTAACTCACAAGACCCATAAGGACTGTCGGGCTCGCACCTCAACTCCTCTTACCGCGATCTTTCGATGGAACGCGCTCTATCCCGCCCACTACTACCTAATAAGAGCGTTGCAAAGAGCGTTGCACAATCCGGAGTGTATGGTTCAGCAGGCTGAGTCATCGTCTGAGACGTTGCTGGCTCTGTTCTTTCCCAACATAGTACCGGTGACCGATCCCAAGCGAATTTCTCAACTGCTAGTACAGCTGGGCATCCGGAAGTTTGTTAGTGGATCTAGTGTTTGATTCAGAGACGCCTCGTTCCTGGACACCGAATTAAATTTAGAAATCAGGACTCAGACAACCCTCGGAAGCCAATGATCAGCAGCGGGGTGTCACAGACCTTCGGTTTCACCTGCTAAAGTGGTATGCCAGAGAGTGATTCGGGTATGGCAGGGGCGGGCTAGTGTACTAGTACATTGTCCGTCATCCTGCCTACACAAGCAATCATCATCGGATTTAGCCGGAGAAGCAACGTGGCCCTCCGATGTCCGTGAGCGCTGTGCGAGCACCATTTCTCTACCGGAGTCTCGTAATCTCCACGAATAAATGGCAATGAGATTGCACCTTAAAATATCTCTTATAAACCTCACAATGATCTGGCTGGACTGCTATCAAACTGTGTTATCAGACATCCCATAACACGGATAGCCCTTCATCGGTATACTCGGAACAGAACCATCACGACGCTAGATATACTCCACACCCGTCGCTTGGGTATCCGACGCCGGTGGTCCAATCTATTGCTTGGTGTTAGCGGCACGTTAGGATCTAGGACAATCTTACTGGTATTGCAGGCGAGAATGAGTCAATGTCCTTTTTCTAGAAGCAATGGCAACAGTAATGGATTAGCGACACTGTCCTCGGCAACAGCCTCACGACAACTAATTTTTTAAACCCCCGGAAGGTTTCGGGTAATTCTAGACACATAACCTTTCTATATTATCGTATCCCCCTGTTGCTGATCGTTCTTGAAAGTAACGCGAGATATATTACGAGACGGCTTGCCCTCGGCTGATATCGGAATCGTCAACCTTGCCCTGACTAATTTATATGAGAGATTTCACATCTCTAACCTTTCTAGAGGCAAAAACCTAAGCCCGAGAGCGGCGTTCTGGTGTCCGAAGTCTAGTTAGATGAGCAATATCGTACAGTCATTTCGGCGAAACACCCCACCTTCTAACACGTATGTCGGGTTGGAACGTTCCAAAATATGTACGTACTACGATTCGTTCTCAGCGAACCACGTTTAATTTATTATGGCAGCTTACGTCAATCGCCGACGGTCTTCTTTGTGGGAGCATCAGCCAACGTATATTTAATATGCAAAGACCTTCCAGTTGATTAGATTTACAAGTATCTCATAATGTGGCGTCGCATAGCCACAGGTGGCACAACCGCAATCGGGGACACAGCCACGTCCCGAACTTCCTCGGCATTCGGCAACTGGAGCCGCGTCCTCAGTCGCACTGAGCATCCACAAATAGCTACGCGTAGTACCTGCCAACTTCCACGCCGGAAGAGGTCGCCTACATAAAACTGATCATATCAGTTTAGGTAGTGCTCGATATGGGTTGTTGGCTGACGGATGCTTCTTTGCTTCAAAGAGCGTGCAAGGGTCAGCGAACCCGAACCAGCATCCTATATCAATTTTGGTTGGAGGAAATTAATTTATACTGCAGTTGTATGTTGGTAATAATGAAACAGCTCAGCACTTTGACTCAAGTACGTTAATAAAAGAGGTTCTGTTTGTATTGAAGCTAACTCAACCAAAATGACAAGTGAAAATCGCAACCAACATCCACACAGAAAGCAAAAAAATTATCAACGGCATCGGTAAACTACTTTCCAATAGTACCGGGGTTCTTAGGCCAAACAAAGTCGGATCAATAAGATAACAAAACCAAAGGAATAGAAACCGCCAGGCAATTGAAATTGGATCAGGACGAAACAAATAGGAAATACAAGCAAAGAAAACCATCTTATCACAGCGGAACCCGCCAGTGGGAAAGAGTAGTGATACCGGGTTATGGGCGGCCAAAAGAAAGTCACCTCCGACTTAACCGTGGTCAGACACTGCCAACTACAACGGACTCCCGTCACCATTCAAATAAGAATTAACTAGAGTAAGGATGTTCAAGACGCCCGGCTTAATCTCTGACCCTGCATATTCCAGCTCCACAAATTCGGCCTTAATCGTCTCGTTGTTGAATGCCATGTCATGGAGAGGCCAGAAACATTCCCCTTGGCCATGCGACTGGCCTTCAAGTAAGGATAACACCGCTCCATTCAACTTGGCGAGGTCAAAGCTAATTCTGCCGCAACTAGTGCTATTTCCTGTGTCTGGTGTGCCTTCGTCTGAGTCGGAAGCATTGGGGTTGTATATGACTAGATGTGCAGGAGGTTGTACGCTTGGATGTGTCAGCTGACTCTCGGACGAAGGATGCGGTGACACTACTGACCCATAAATATCGGAAACGGTTTGTGGTTCTGGTATCTCGGAGTGAACTGACGATGCATTGGTTGTCGAAACAGTGCTACCAGTTGTAAGCAGAGAGGGGGATTATGATGGCCACAGCTACAGCTGTCCATTGTGGCGTCCGCCAGCAAGCCACGTTCCGGTCGGTGCAACGTACATTTCTTCGACCGAAGTATCGACGTCGTTCGCGTTCAATTCGGATTGCGGGATATGTGGGGCGCTGCCGACAGACATTCTCTGTCTGATTCGAATCGATTGGATATGGAATAAGGCTCTTAACTTGATTCATGATGCAACTTAGCAAACAAAGCTTGATTCTTTGTCGGAGTCGACCAACTCACTTGAGTACAATGTGTGACGGCGGTAACGAAGCGGATGGGAATTAAAGACAAACAGAGTAGAGGAAGGAGGGAGGTTATAAGGCGGAGATTAGGGAGGTTATTCAGTGTTTGATGCTGATGGCTGTTAGCACGCACCACTATACTCCTAACTGCGATTCAACAGAACTCACATACGATTCCAACTAATAGTGTGGGAGACAACTAATGGTGTGGGAGACGAAGCTCTGTAAAGAGAAGAAGAAAAGGAACAGGTGAAGGTTGCCTGTGAAAGTCGGAAGATATGAGATTTTATGCAACCAGCACAATCGTAACGAGGTCGAGATCGACACCTGCATTGCTTTTCGTTTGTCGCTATTCCGCAGGCCAACAGGATTTCCTATACAGAACCGGCGAGAATTCAACCATTTAATAATCCTAGGGCGTTCACATCGTCTCATTCAAATTCACGGTTGCTGTGTTCCATGCTTAGTTGGGATAGGGCGGCAGATGGCTGGCTGGTACTCGGAGTGTGTGGGGTACAAGGCCCGGGCACTACTGGTCGGTTATCACTCCCGATGAATTGGCTTTTCCGCATCTGGGAATAACCCTACCTGTTAGGTGCTTGGATTATCGGGAAAATCATACCCCATACCCGAGCCCCGAAGTAAAACAGATTAAAGATCCCAATTCTCTGACGTAACACAATGTTACTAATTGTTTAGTTCGCAAGATTAGGTTATTAGGGAGATGCCTTTTTTAACCATCAGAATATTATTCACAGTATAAGATGGATGTACTACAACATTCTTTCTTCCTGGCTGATCTCAGGCAGATACCTAGGGATAGTAGAAGGCGTTGTCCAGTCAGCTTGTTCCCGCGAACACCTACAACGCTTAAAACCCAACTGTCGGCCTGCATACGATGACTCTCTGCATTATCTGACTGACGTACCCGTTTTTCATAGAGTCGCCGACTAAAGCTAGACGAACAATCGTGGGGTTTGTCTGCATGCGGATGGTTTTGATCGGTATGCGCAACTCAACCTACTGTAATATTTCCGCTACGAAGTTCCTCTCATAACTGATTATACACCGACTGCTCCGCTCTTTCGATTCATTCAATTATAGCGGCGTTTCTTTTGGGCGATAAAGACCGTGCGCACCCACACAATCACTAGCTTGCTGAACAAAGCATTTGTGGCAGGAATATACCTCCGCCTCCTACGACCTATACCTTGCACTGTCAGCTATCACCACGGCTATGTGCGTGTTCATCCCTGGCAAGCCAAATGCGTGGGGTGCGTTCTGGCAATTTGAGGATTGCGTTGTATGCCATACTATGTTTCTTCAGTACACGGCCCTACTTCACAGCTCAGTTGGAAACACCGAGCTAATATTTAATTTGGCCTCTAGATTATAATGGGGAGTTGGGGCTACTCCCTTCCAATACCTGATGTGTCATCATTTCAGCCTTCTGCGATGCATGCAACATTCTATGACTGAAATTTCGATCGTTGTTCGCGAGTGCTCTGAAGAACACCACCGCAGTTCATACAAACTGTATTGCCCTCGCACTGCCAACCTAGTAGGCTACACTTGGTGGTCAAAATTTTTTGGTGTTGTGTCACTGATGCTTGGCTGACACATAGGATATGCGCTCTTCGGTGCGCTTTTCTTCAGCAATCCATTGCTTTTGACCTCAGGGTCTGTCGGCGACCACAACTTTGCAGAAATAGCTGCGGTGGGGTGTCAACATCTGCACTCACACTCGTGACAGTTATACTATTGTGTTATAGCTAGCTATCTACAGTATGACAATAACTGGAGATTAACGGAACACTCGGAGGCCCTCCGATCGAGGACCTTCCGATCGTCCATTCACCCTACTGCCCCTTTTATCCAGACCCGACCCACTCACTAAGAATAGCATTGCGATGGATATGGGCCGATTATACAACAAGAATTACGCGGATGTATCCGTCCGGCTGTGTAGATGCAATTCATTGGTTAAATAGGTTGGGATCTCCCACTAAGTCTGGTGTAGGAACGTGGGGAACGACGTGCTCTCATAGGTGGCCGGCCCGACTTGCGAAGTGGGTAGTACTTAGACCCCACCCTACAGATTGCGGATCAACTGCTTGTTGGTTATCTTCGCCAAGGTCGATTGTCATCCAGCTGTCTTTTCTGGAGTGCAATGAGCGAGTTGTATGACTAGGATCGTCCTGACTGGTGGAATCATTGGCAGGTGTTCGAAAGGATGTGTCGACATTCGTGACTATATCGCTATGACCTCTGTCAAGAGCATTTTGCCAATAACCTCTTTACCTGGGGGACTGGGCCGTGGGGTGATACGACTTTATCTCGACGATTACGCGGCGATTCAAGAAAACCTTCGTTTACAAAATGTTCTTATCTTTGGCAGCAGACAGCCCGAAAGTATTGCATCATCTCAACTTTGTACCCCGGCTAGGCAGCTCGCTGACGTAGCTTTGCGGGGTTAATGGGACCTGGTGATGGTGGTTGTTCGTGGTTGGTTGAACTTGGTTCTGCTGTGTTGCGGCTTTTTTGCCTAATCGTGCGATGATGAGGATGAAACTCGGGCGTATCAACTATCAAGCAATCCACCTTGATCTTTGTTTGGTGGCAGAATAAGTCTAGCAGTTAAAGGTCGACAATCTAGGGTTGATGATGATGATGATGATGATGATGATGATGATGATGGTGGTGGTGGTGGTGGTAGTAATGTTGGTAAGGACAAAATACAGACACCTACACAGACACCTGATCATTGGAAGATAGCGGCATGTAGGGCATCTGAGGCTGGCGACTCACTGCTTGAGTCGCACTAGAACTCGCTGGAATGTGTGCGCGTTGCCCTCCTTCGAAGCTTTAGTATAGCAGATACCACGATTTCGAACTGCTAATCATAACATCGCTCGCAATCTGCTTCGCCTTGTTGGCCCTATTTGAATTACCTGGCACTGCCTCTAGGTCATACTTATCGCGAAATGTCAGCACCGTAACACTAGCCTTGCAGCACAAGGCTTGCAAGGCATCTCACAAAAACATCACCCTAGAGGGCTTTGGACGTTCAAATGAATGTACACAGCCTCATGAGCGGCCTAAAGCTCAGTACAGGGCAAATGAGGGATTCAGGCTCACGCAAAACCAGCCGTAACCAGTTCGTGAGTTGACTGTTATACGATGCGCCCAGGCATTTGAGGTTAACACGACGAGACTGGATTGGCAACACCCTGCCACTGCTACAAATATGCATGTAGATACCCTAACCTACTTTGAGCGTGACTGCTACAGATGGTCACAGCTTCTCTTAGGGATATGTACACGGGAGCCAAGACAAGCTCTCTTACTAAATACAATCAGCTATCTTCATACCAAAGTAAAAACTACTATTATAATAAATAGAGCTATTTTATGTTAGTTAGTACAGTTGTAGAAGTACGTAGTTATTAGGGATTCTTGCAGTATTCCTGAGCGGTCAGATAGACCGCCCGGTGATCTATAGTTCTACAGACCGGCCAGCCGCTGTTTCCGAAACCGCCCTTAGCATAGATTAGCCCAGTCACAGGCCATATCTGACCGGACTGACCACTTGACAACACTGGATTCACGCGTCTGAATATGGGCTGTTATTGGAGTCATCTGATGAGACAAAGGAATTATATGGACTAGATACCTCAGATAACAATGTAGTTCCTAGCATAAATAGCAGCAAACCTGAGGACAGCGATTGAGATGTAGTAGATGTCACTAGGTGCCTTTATTCGTTTGCAATTGAATTTAATGGTGATATGATATTTGTAGTTCATTCACAGGCTCGTCGGATAAATCTTGCTCGCCCCAACTCGTCAGGCTATATATAAGTAAAGCCGTGCCACTGTCCCAATAGCCTTAGGCGAGCCCGACCTGGTCATGACTGGCCCGATTCCCTCAGCCGCCCCGCACAGCCCCAACTACCACTCAGCTGGACATGGATGTGTTAATACAAGGCCGATGAATGTTATGTCAGTAATCGCTCTTGGCGGGTAATTTGGTGCAGGGATCTCCTTGTCTGGCCGGAATGCTGAAGCTACATGTACAAATTATCCTCTGAATTGCTTGTGATGATCTACATTTCCCTCCAATCCCGAGTGTCCTTGCAAATGTTTGCATTCCTCTTAGGCAGCCAAAAGCGGTGCACCTAAGCGGCCAAGCCTGGCCTGCCAGTATGAAGCTTGGCCTCCAATGTTGATAGAGCCATAAGGTTCGTGACGGCTGATTTAGACTTCACACTACTCTTCCCTTCCTTACGTATCTTAGACCTTTAGACCTGTACCGAGACAATTACCGCACCATAGCTAATACACAGGGTTTTCCCTTCATAGTTGCAACAGGTTATGAGCCCGCTGGTCGTCTCTCCTACTCTGTAATCCTCGAAAACTATTGTTACATGAACATCCCACGATGCCAAACCCTTCGCCCTCCTCCTTATCCTCATACAGCCATCTTGAACCGAAGATTTCTAGTATTAGCAGCACATAACTAACTGAGAAGATCCCTTCATCTCCGATTGAGTGATATACTTATCACTGCATAATGGCTGACTAGCGCATGCTACACTTCTATACCAAACACTACATCATACCATCGTATTTATTACCAAGTCTACCAACCATCCAAGTCCTAAAAGCCCTCATCGAGGCCCATTTTGGAGTCATTGTTTCACCGTCCCATTTGGACGAGAGATTACCAAAGCCTCTTGTTCCCGTCCATATGGACGAGAATTTTGCAGTCTATTAGACGAGAGAAGTCATTGCCGTCCTGCCAGTGGTTTCACGGGGATGAGATCAAAGACTTGTGTGGAGCAGGGCAGCGGGAGATCCGCCGCTATTTTTGCCTGACTGTGACTCACGGGGTTGACCTGCCTGCTATTCGCGAAGTTTTTCGAACTGATTTCTGTTTAGCCTTGACTGCGACTCGCGGGAGTATACAATTTGGGGTTTATGTTCGTCTGTGATGCACGAGACTATTATATTTGCCTGACTGCGGTTCGCGGGGCTATGTTTACAGTCCCAATCCTGACTGTGATTCACGGGGTTATACATTCTTTAGACTGACTGTGGTTTCATGGGGCGCTTTATTTTAAGTTTCTTTGTTGTTGAGTTACCGCCATGGGCGGCAGTTTTATATTTGTTAGGTACTAGCCATTATCTATCATTTTTGGGCACTGCCCGCCTTTACTTTTACTACTTTAATGTTTCCGGAGATGGTACAGGTTTCTTGGGAGTGTCCTGCGCCACAGATGTTGATCGGCTGGCCAGATGGGCCCTTTGTCCGCGGCTTTCATTTGCTTGGTTTCTTAGTTCTTAGTTCTGTGTCCTTGCTGCTGTTTTCAGTTAGCGCAGCAAGAGAGGGGAATTTTCTGAGTTCAGATGTTCTTGCTGCCACCTGTTATGGAGTGTAGCAAGAGGGGAAGTGTTCATAGAGTCATACGGTTCGTGACTGCTCTGTCAGACTTCACACTACTCTTCCCTTTCCTACGCATCTTGGACCTTTAGACCTGTACCTAGACAGTCATTGCTCCAAAGCCAATGCACACCATAGTCGCAACATCCATAATGGAGGCTGACCAGATCTGTGGACAGCCATAACAACCCGGTCGGCTGCCACACTGTTTGTGGTGGAGCCTTTTCAAATGGAGGCTGGGCCAGGCCTGCGCCAAAGCAGGCTTCAGTTTTTGCGGCTGGGTTGGGCTGATCTGCAGGCTGGTAAAAAGCCTGGCAGCCGGACGGGGCCCTTAGAAATACTGACCGAAATTCCACGTGCTCCTACAGGTTATCTGAATTGAGGCTTTTGATCAATGCCTCCCTAAAAAGTGGAAAGTTCACGAAATATGCTGTCATAAAATACAAATTTGTGAAATTTGCACGCACTGTGAAACTTTGCACTGCCGGTATCGAAACAGAGATTCACTGGGTCCCGGGGCACACTGGCATCCCCGGAAATGAGGGAGCAGACCGCCAAGCGGATCTAGCGCGAGAAGACCGCAAAGCAGGCACAGTACGAGAACGCATATACATCTCGGCTGCGAATAGGACCAGACGAATCTCAGAAGCAAGGACGGCGGCGAAGGCTAAGTGGGAGGCCGACAAATGCAGCAAACATCACGGCTACAGGCTGAAAGGCAAAGCTGGGAGCAAGAGACCCATCCCAATGAATAGTGTGAAGTCACTGGCAGCCAGATTCTACCGACTGAAGTCTGGGCACGCGCCAGTGGGCACGTACTTGAAACGGTTCGGACACCGAGACGACGACAAATGCTGGTGGTGTGGCGGCGGAGGCAGGGCGGCGGCCCAGACCCAGACGCAGGAACACCTCTTCCGCCACTGCAGCCGATGGAAAGACCAGCAGAAAACGCTCTGGAAAGAGGTGGGGAAAGCAACGGGATGGAGAGCGGGCAGATGCCGACACGTGCAAGAATCTGAGCTGCTCTCTCTGGAGATGTGCGATAAAGCGGTGATGGACTTCCTGGCAGCCACGGATGTCGGGAAGTTCCCGCCCAAGCGGGTGGAGGAGTAAGAGCCGGCGGTCTCCCCTTCTGGGATTTCATTTCATCTCATTCCTTTGTATCTCATCGATCGCTTCCTTAGATGGATGCTTTCTTTTGTCAAAAGGGTGTTGACTAGGGATTTGGCCCGGTGGCTTCCCTAGTGTTCGGTGCTGGCGGGCTCGGGCATGTGGCCGGTGGCTTACGGCCCCCATTGGCCTCGCCTGCCCCCACCGGCCTCGCCTGCCCCCACCAGCCTCGCCTGCCCCCATCGGCCTCGTCTGCCCCCATGGCGAGGAGGAGGGCTCGGCACTGGTACTCGGCATTAGGCTCC
>Ga0307515_10000917_pt1 | contig 67697 bp, 32 predicted proteins | sample 17_EM_MG_FD_194513 | JGI IMG/M metagenome (GOLD analysis project Ga0307515, IMG submission 194513) | Populus trichocarpa ectomycorrhiza microbial communities from riparian zone in the Pacific Northwest, United States - 17_EM | ecosystem: Host-associated > Plants > Roots > Unclassified | place... | reverse complement strand
ACTTTTTAGGAACAAAAAATCATAAGACGCTAATCGAAATTAAAGATATTTTTGGGTTTGTATTTTAGGAATATGATTATAGTTTTTTTTAAATAATAATTTTTATTTAAAAATATATTAAAATAATATTTTTTATTTAAAAAAACAAATTTATATTAACACACAAAAATTTAAAAACACAAAAACAAATTATTTTAAAATAAAAAAATACTTAAAAAAAAAAGAGATTCCAAGTCTCGAAGTATCCTCTCTTTATACCCAAAAAAATCTTTAAAAAAAACATGAACAAAAACTTGAAGGTATCTAAGTATCTAAACGTGTAGTAAGTGATAGATCATCTGAGATTTATGAGTTCAATATCTAAAAGATTAAGAAAAAAAAAACCTTGAGTTTTCCCTTGAGTTAATTAGGATTTAGGACATGAGATTTTGTCAAGATCCTTTTTATCATGGACCCACCTCACGTGACATGAGCTCAGTGCATGTCCCTACATTTCCTGCAACTTCTATGGTGACCTCTCCCTTGGGAGTCTCCAATGAGAGCTGAGAACTGTCTTTTTGTGTCCAAATTATTTTAATACAGTTAGTTGGGATGATGGGATGGAGAATACGACAATTAGAGCTCAGTGTTCCTTGCTCTTTTGGATGTATTTATTAAAAAAAAGAAAGTTGTAAATTCCTCTAAAATTAAATTTGTTTCAAAAAGAAAAAACAAAGAGAGAGAGAGAGGGTGTTGTTTGGCAAGGAGCTTCACCTACCTTCGATGATTTTGAGCAGGCAGGGCTTCAAGGAGATGATTTCTACTCTGTCATGCAACCCATGCCCTTTCACCTAAAAATTAAAAAAAAAAATTAAAAATAATATTACTAATAACTCTCTCTACACATGCTTTACAGAGGACAGAAATGGTAGAACACCTCGTGAGATAAAGAATAGTTTGTGAGATGACATGTTTGCACACTTGCAGCCAATAACTTCTTCACATCAAGTATCCTATCAGTGGAGATGCCCTTCAAGAGGAGCCCAGATAATCAATTTAGAGGGCTTAAAATATTCAAGAAATTAAATGATTAAAAATACCAGGAGTAGTGGCACCACCTTGAGCACAACTTGCGATTCATATGGGGTGATTACGGTGACATCAACAACACTAGGAACAGCTGCAAATCAAGTTAATTTATAATAATAACATATATCAATGTCGGAATAATTAATAAAAAAAAAAGAAAAAAACAGGGAGTATAATCACATTTCTCCTCCTTCCTTTTCCTCTCTGCTCTAGCTTTGTTTGATTTCCCCCTCCCTGACCTTGGCGCCATTGTCTCTCTTCTTCCTCTTCAACCAGAGCTGCGTGTTGTGCACTGGAAATAGGAGGAAAAAGATGAAGAAAAAACCTCTGTATGTGTTGGCAGCACACAATTTCAGATACCCCTTTTTTTTCCCAGAAAACAATGAACCTGATGGAGGTGTTGTTATCAGTGCTAAAGAAAACCCAAGAAAGGAAGCGTGTAGAGGAGAGGGAGAGAGAGCAAACTAGCTATATAAATTAAGAATATCCATTGATGACGAGTGAGGGGAGAGCAGGGAAAATCTGGTGAGATTAGGTAGCTTTTCAATGAAAAGAAAGGATAGGATAAGTGTTTTTGTTGGGTTTTCCCTTTTGGAGATATGGGAGAAATCCTGACCTCTCCTTCCTGCTTAAACCTTGATTTCCTTCTCTCTCTCTCTCTCTGTCTCCTCGTGGCTAGAGAGCGCGTTATTAAGGCCAGGAGAAACCCATGCACCAAGAGGGAAATAAATAAATAATAAATCGGTGGGGGGTCCAAATGAATCTGGCCGTTGTTTTTTGCCACGTGGCATGCTGCCGATCTGTTTTGTTTTATCAGATGTTGGGGCTCGCCTTCGGTTTTGCCTACAAGTTTGTGTCGTGTGTTGGAGGACACGGCAGTGAGTGCTCGAGTGGCATGTGCTATGAAGGAGATCCCATTGTGCCCGGAGAGAATTGGTTCTGCGAATAAGTTAATTATTGGTAAAAGGGTTCTGAGAATTTGTTCACGTTAAAAAAAAATATATAATTGAAAACATTATTGATAATCCTGAGTTAATCAACTAAAATTGTTACTTGGATTATGAGAACATGTTAATATCATGAAAAAACCCCTAAGAAATTATAATTTTAAATTTTTAATCAATTCAACATTAAATAATGAAATTAAAAACAAAAATATCGAATTAAAATAAAAAACTAAATTAACTCGGATTAACCTATTAAATTTATGATTTAGATTATACACTCGACACGATCTAACAAATTTCTGGAATTATGTTTTATTCAATTATACACCAATTAGATGCATGAGATTTTTTTATATATACAAACAACCAAAAAGGAGATTCTAAAAAAAACATGGGTAGCTCGTAGGACTAAAAAAAATCATATTCTAAAAAAAACAATTTGATAAAGAAGATGTTTTTACTACACCAAATTAAAAAAAAAAACAGACTTTAAAATATTAAAAAAAGGATTAAATAATATTTTTTTAAGTTTAAGGGATTGAAAATACTATATTTATAAAACTCGTATTAGTATGACAGGTTGACCCCGTAACCCGGTTGACCCAGGACCTAGGTTAGGTTATGTTTTAAAAAAAATAAAGGGAGTAATTGACATGGCATGATCCGTTCAAAAGTTAGGGTTGATCTGATTAAAACCTAATCTAAAACCCGTTGACTTTTAAAAAACACAAAACGATGTCATTTTGATCTTTTATTAAAAAAAAAAAGAAATGGAATTTTTTTTCTTAGTTAACCCGCCTAGCTCATGGCTTATCCTGAGTCCTTGCCCTAAGTTAGGATTAATAACTATGAAGAACACATAAAAAAAAATCAGGCCAGGCATAGGGGCCTACCCATGTAAAGAGGTTTTTGTTCCCAAATAATAGAGGATAGATGATGTATCATGCACCCTTATTTTTATTTTTATTTTTATTTTTGAAAAGACAACACGGACGATGTACAATCTGCATAGGAGGATGATGTGCCGTCTATATATGCAAATGATATGTTGTTAGCTCATGTAGACAATGCATTTTTAGAGCTTATAGATGACACGTCATCTGTAAGCCAAGAATCTTGTGACTGAAGAGTCGTCGAAAAATCAGGGCAGTGGGTTTCAACAAAAAAAAAATTTCAATCCTTGTTTGACTCAATAACACCTAAAAATAATATAAAAACCTAGATAAACTTATTTATGCCTTCAAACAACCCAAAACTCAATCCAAAACAAAAAATCAACCTGAAACCCAAAAACTTTTCGATGTTAGATCTACTCATTCAAGTAATGTTAAGGTGAAATAACACTCAAGTTAAACTTCCTTCATTGAATGAAACTCGTTGACATGATGATCGATCTTTTATGTGGCTGGAATCAGTGTTAAGAATGACTTTTTCTCTCTACCATCAAATTTAGTGATCCCCTCTCTCTCCTCCCTCTAACTAGGGTAATGCAAACTTGGAGGGTAGGAACCCTAGAACCCATGATCAAGATAAAAAAAAAAACTTAAGAAAGGTAAAATCATATTCATAAAAACCCAACCCAATTATTACTTTACCAAAAAATCAAGGTATAAGGATGAACACTACAAATATAGTTAATATTTGACAAGTTCTGAACAGTTCAATGAAAAACTAAGAGTATAAGCAACCTTGTACATACAATATTATTCTGAAAAAAAAATCCAAGCTAAATCATTTGACCCTTTAAATAGAGTATTTAAGTTTACAAAATAACCAAACCCTGATGGACTAATAAGGTGACATTAAGACCTAATTAAAAATAACCCAAAGTTATAAAATAAATAACAAAACCCCAAAACTAAGTAAAATGACATGTTGCGATATATTTTCTTTGGAGAGAAAGAAGCTGTTAAACTTTCCTTGTAGAAAACTTAGATTATCAACTTAATACAATACTTGTAAAATTAAATTATTACTAACCTTTTGTGACCTTAAACAATTAAGAAAACTTTGCAAGTTAAACTCCGTAATAGTTTACTCTAATGTCTTTGGAAAAAAAGGATAGTATTGTCGACTTTGACTTGCTATAAAATAAGAAATTCTTGTGAAGTAATTAATTCCAAACTGCCAACTAAGAAGCCTTGAAAAGTTAGGATTTCTTGAATAAAGAAACCATTTGCTGTCAAAAATATTTTTCCATATAGAATAAGAAGGTTGCCTTTTAAGAAGTCCACAAACCATAAAGAAACTAACATTATCGCCTCCCCCTTTGCTACCAAGCTTTGTCGCATGTTTAAGTTTAATAAAGACCTTATTCCTTTGCATGGATCATATTAATTAAAGTTTTTTCATCCTTTGTTAAAGTTTTGAAACTTAACTTAACCCAAATATTTTGAATTATCTCCTTGAAGGTCATTTTAATCTTCTTGGTCTTTGACCTTATAATTGACCCATTCTGAATTTCTAATGGATCTTTTAATGATGTTTATCGATTCTCATCATTTTTCGTCTCCTCAAAATGATTCGATCTCAAATCATCACCTACATTGAATAGAGAAAGATTAGAAATATTAAAAGTGACATTAACACCATTCTCTCATAAAAGATCCACTTTATATGCATTATTGTTAATTCATTCAAGAACTTGGAATGAATCATCTTCTCTAGATTGCAACTTAAATATCCCATTGGCTAGAAATCTTTCCTTTCTCATGCGTACCAAAACTCAATCACCTGGTTAAAAAGGAACACATATACGACCTTTATTAGTTTTAGATGTATATATTTTTTTTTTTCTATGTGTTGTCAAACACTCTCGTGGAGTGTCTTTATCTTATTATATATGCTTTCTTATTGTCATCAAAACTAATCATTTCATCAACAAGTAAATGAATCAAATCCAAAGAGATTAGTGGATTAAAATCATAAACAATTGCAAATGGTGAATGATCTATAATAAAATGCACACTCTTATTATATGTAAATTCAATAAACGACAAACAATCCTTCTAATTTTTCAGATTCTTTTAAATGATAGTACACAATAAAGCAATTAAAGTTATATTTACTATTTTTATTTGACCATCCATTTATAGATGACAAATAATTGATAACAAAAATTTAGTTTTAAATTTTTCTCATAAAACCTTTTAAAAGTAGTTAAGAAACTTGACATCACGATAAAAAATAATACTCCTAGGAATCTTATAAAGTTGTACCATCTTTCTAGAGAATAAATTAGCAATGTTGGTTGTATCATCAGTTTTATGACATGATATAAAATGTTTCATTATTAGAAAACCTATCTACAACCATAAAAATAAAATTTATACCCTTTATTTACCTAGGTAAACCTAAAACAAAATCCATGAAAATATTGACTCAAGATTTCTTGGGTACATGTAAATGAGTATTGGATAACACTTTTTTTTAGGCCAATAAAATGTTCATGCAAAACCTATAGAGTCTTCCTAACACCAAAGTGTTCATTAAACCACCCATATGAGCTTCATGTATGAGTAATTCATGCATAAAATTATCAGGCACATAAAGTTTATTTTCTCTAAACAAATAATCATCAAGTCTATCCATGAGTTGACTTATCACAAGCATTATACACGTTACCAAAATCATTATTATTGGTATATAAATATTTCACATACTCAAATCCTAACAATTTTACATTTAAAGTAGAAAGAAGAACATACCTCCCAGATAATGCATCATCAACTACATTATCCTTATTTTGCTTATACTTAATAATATATGTTATATGATTTGAATTTTATGTTATTAAAATTGATTCATGATTATTATGGGTTTAAAGTTAAGTGATTGATTTTTAGATGTGTTGTTAGAAATAATGATTTAGTAATTGATTTATTTAATTGATTTGTTATGGGTTAAGAAATTTGTTTAAACTTTTCTAAAAAATCTGGACAGAATGGTCTTGAGGTTGAAGATGATGGAATTTTATTTTGATCCTTGATTTATGAAAATTACAGTTTAGTCCCTGAACTTTGAAAAATTAGAATTTGACCCCTAAAATGTATTTTGGAATTCTGGGCAGTATTCTTGTGAGGTCAAGGATAATGAATCTTAGTTTGATAATTTATTTGGAATATTTTAGTTTGGTCCCCTAATTTTAGGAATTTACATTTTAGTCCCTGAACTTTAAAACAATTACAGTACGGTCCCTCGTATGTTTCTGGATAGAATTGAGGGTGGTTTATGGGTGAAATTTCAGTATGGTTATGTATTTATAATTTGGTCCTCCAATTTTGGTAAAATTACATTTTGGTCCTTGCTTTTGGAAAATTATCGTTTTAATCCCAACATTTAGGAGACTATACCTTTTTTTTATGCATTGGAGTCTTTTATTTGTGTTATTTTGTTAGTATATTTTATATATTTATTGTAGGTTCTCTTAACGATCCTCAATAAGATTTTCAAGTCTTTTATCTAATATTACTTTTAGTTCTATATTTTAATATGCATGTAATATAAATAAATATGTATGTTGATTATATGATGAGTGCGACTAGTTAATTTCTTAAATATTTATATATGTTGCTCTTTTTTTCCGAGTACTCATCTATTCTTGAATTTGCATTCGCATTCTGTTGAACTAAATTTTATTCGATATAATATACATTGCTTTGATAATTATACGAATATCTATTATGCCTTGATATAGAACTTGTCAATAACTTCATGCTAACGGAGAGTAGTTAGCCTATGTGCATATAGTATTCTGTATATCTAGCTGGTGAGAGAGACACCAACTTGTGGCGACTGATCCTTCCATAGTGGTCACCTTCGAGTGTCATCTGATCTCTGACATGTATCTCACTGCTTTATGATAATATACTTAGTATGTATATGCATATCAAGATAAATCGACTTGCAAACTATTAATATCTAAAATGTATATTAAATGTTATTTTCTCACTAAATTAGTTGAACTCACCCCTCATTTTTAATATTATTTCAGGTTCTTAATTTCTGTTAGCAGGTGGACTTTGTTAAGTGTTCCTGCTTTTTCAGTTTTGATCGATATGCCTTGCTTGTTTCGCAAGGCTTTCTTTTTAGTTTTGATTTGATGTCTTAAATGCTCTACTATTACCTTGTTTTAATTAAGTTTGAATTTTGATAATTTAATGAGTATTATGGATTATTGTTTTTGTTTTAATTATTGATGAGAAGTTTTGAATTATCATTTGGTTTCATTAGTTTTGAATAATATAATATTTTGAAAGACAATGAGATGCTGTAATTTTTTAAATAACTTGTTCTTTTGATATATTCGTTCTGAGACTTAGCGTAGTTGTGGTGTCCTATTGGCACCGCTCCTACATTGTCAATCATAGACCCGAGATTCGGGTTGTGACAATTATTATTATTAATATCATCATCACCACCACCACCACCACCACCACTATTACTGTCATAATAAACTATTACTATTACCATTATTATTAACATTATTATCACTATTATTAATATTATTAGTAACATTATTAGTATCATTATTACTATTATTATTGAAATCACAATAGTTAAAATTATTAGTATTATTACTACCACTATTGTTGTTGTTGTTGAAATAACAAAAACCATGAACTTGATTTGAATGATAAATTAAAAACCATAAAAAACTTTAGGGAAAAGAAAACAAATAAAAAATCAAAAGAAGAAAGACTAGAATGAAATTAATTTTATTACTATTATTGAAAAAAAATCATAAACTTGATTTGAAGGATAAATTGTTTTTAAATCAATGTTTACATATAATAAAATAAGGCTAGGATTACATGCGTTAATAAAGACGTGTAGGATCACAAGTTAATTTTTAAAATAATAGAAAAATAAAACAATATTGCAAATGCGTTTCACTCTAATATGATTTTTTTAATCGAGAAAAGTAAAATATGTTTTTTAAGCAGTAAAAGAAATGAATCTTAAAATGTACGAACCAATAAACTGATAAAAAGATGTTAATGGCAATGAAATTTAAAAATTCAAAAATAATTATTTCCATAAAAATAAAAAATAAATAAGTATAATATTTAACATCAATTTTTCCTTTTGATGCACATAATATTTTTTTTTATCTTGAAAAGCAGACGATGACATTAAAGCTCGGAAGCCAATACCTTATATACATGAAAAGCAGACGATGGTTACAAAGGAATGTTCAAAGGTATTGAAATTCAGATCTCAAAAATATGAAATCTCCAATTCTTTTACTACTAAGAGTCCAAGAGATCCCTTCCGTTGCCAAAAATCAATTTACATCCCAATAAAAAGGATATATATGGGTTGTTTATTCTTATGCCTTTTTTTTTTAATCATTATTTCCACAATCTTTCTAAGGAGGGAAATTGAGGAATTTATAGTTATTTGGTTGATTAGTAATAATGAAACAAATAAGAATAAAATGATGTTAGTCAACCAATTGTTTTGATAACTAAGAATTTTAAGAAGTTTTTTTTAATAGAAAAGATAAATATTGATAATAAAAAAAAAATTTATATATATATTTCAATAGGTTGTGTTGTTCCCAAGTCCCATCAATATAACCCAAATATATATAGTAATTAGATTTGGCATGGTTCAAGATTCGGATTATAGGTTGAGCAGGTTGGTATGGGTCAACCCAAGTCAATCAAGATAATATTTTTCCAATTTTTTTATTTTAAAAATTCTAAAATAATGTTGTTTTGCAAAAAAAAAATAACAAATAACAAAATAAAAGTCAAACAAGATTTTGACCGGGTTATAGGTTGGCTCATAAGGTCGACCGGGTTAAACCAAATCAAATCCAAGTTGATTTCTCTTTGACATCAGCATGGCCCAAATAAAGAGTTAGTTGGTTTCTGAATTCACCTAATGAACCATATTGAGGCTGCGTTTGTTTCTCGGAAAGTGGTTTTCGGGAAAGCACTTTCCAAACTTTCTTGTGTTTGTTTGTCATTAGAAAAGTTGGTCAACGGAAAACACTTTCTGGTCAAAGGAAAATTTGGTTTGGTTTCTATAAAAGTGTTTTCCTTTTATTTTTGGGCCGAAAAAACTTTTCGGAAGTTGTGAAAAATTTAGAAATGTCATATTATTTGCTGATTATATCAAATTTGATCCTCAAACTTTTGATTACTATATATATATATATATATATATATATTGAATATTTATTTTTTAATTTCATCCCTTAAAATTTAATTTTTATATTAACTTTGGTCCTCATTTTTATAATTGTTATTTGCTTTTCCCTTATAATTTTTTAAATGAAATTTTTTATCTCTCAAATTTAGTCCTCATTCTTTTGACTGTTACTTATTTTATTTGAAATAATTTATAAAATGGTAATTATTATTATTTTAATTTCTTCATCTTTCAATTTTTTTATTTTTTAGATTTGATCTCTATTATTTTGATTATTATTTATTTTATTTTAGATAATTTATGAAATTATATTTTTTTTCAATTTCATTCTCATTCAACTTTTTAATTTGTAAGATTTGTTTCTCATTATTTTAATAAACTTGAAAAAAATAAAACATTAATAAGTTATTTTCAAATTTATTTTCCATGACATAATCAAACACTGGAAAGTGTTTTCCAACTTATTTTCCATTATACTACCAAACATTGAAAAATAATTCACTTTTTAGACTTTACTTTCTAAAAAAAATATTTTCCAACAAACAAACAGACATGTGTTTAATAATTGTGAACCAATATGCTATTTATGTCGTTAGTTTTCTTCTAACTGTCCTATTTTGCTAACTTCTTTTTTTGACATGTTTTACTTAAAACAAAAACTATAGAATTAAAGGCTTCCGATTTAGGTGTACCAATAACTCATCTAAGGGTGTTTTTGTTAAAATTTAAGTTTTGTTTTTATTTTAAATTATTTTTTTATGTTGTTGTATTATTTTTTAATATATCGATCTTAAAAATTATTTTTTAAAAAATAAAATAATATTTTAATATATTTTTAAATAAAAAATACTTTTAATATTGTGGATCCACCATGAAAACCACCGTATTCTGTTTCTTGGGAAAAAAAAATTCAAACTTCCTAGCCTGATATGGATGGTAGCATAGACTTATGCAGGAAATTAAATTTCTAGATTCTTCTGTAGGCAGAGAGGATTCTTTTAACACTTTAAAAAGAGACAAGAGTATGCCTCCATGTACCCCTCCATGTTCTACATACCGAAATGTATTTTAAAAAATACAGTAAAAAAACATTGAATACTCTATGACTAAAAAATACGTGTATTAGCCATCTAGGTGGCCCAGTGGTAAAAGCCTGAGACTAAGTAGTTTGCTCCCTCTGTGGTCTCAGGTTCGACCCATGTGGTTGCTCATATGATGGTCACTGGAGGTTTACATGGTCGTTAACTTCAAGGCCCGTGGGATTAGTCGAGGTGCACGCAAGCTGGCCCGGACACCCACGTTAAACTAAAAAAAATACATGTATTTTAATTAATATATTTTTTCCCATTATTTTCGTTTAAAGAAAAAAAACCATCAAAATTGAGATAAATACACAAGCTCTATAGAAATATTTTTAAATCCAAAAACAAAAGGAGAAAAATATCTATATCTGGGATTCAAGAAATTAATGATGAATTTACCCTCTCAATAATTAATTTCAAGAATGACTTTGAAATATTTTTAATATATAACAGAAAACAAAATAAATGACGTAAGCAATGACACGTGGCATGGAGAGAAGGAGGCAAAGAGGAAGCACCGGCCAGTCCACTTCGCTAATAATAACCTTCATTAATTTAACAAGTCCGCTTCTCCAATGGCCTGTCGCATTAGATGGCTTGGCCTATACGACACCATTTTACGAGTGGGACCATGCTTGCCTCTCTCTTGTTGTTTGGCCTCCGATTTGTAAAAGAAACGTCAAGAAATTTGATTTAGGGGAAAGTTTGAAAACTTTTCTGTTTATTTTTGTTTTTTTAAGTGTTTTTAAAAAGAATTTGAAATATTTGTATCTCTTTCCTAGCTTTAAAGTGATTTTTTTTTATTTTTAAATTGTTTTGATGTACTAATATAAAAAATAAATTTTAAAAAATAAAAAATATTATTTCATTGTATTTTTTTTTATGAAATAATCATCACCTCTCTTGTTGTTTGGCCTCGGATTTGTAGAAGAAACGTTAAGAAATTTGATTAAGGGAAAGTTAGAAAAGTTTTCCAAAGAATCCGTTTATTTTTGTGTTTTAAAAAGAATTTGAAATATTTTTATAGTTTTCCTAGCTTTAAAGTGATTTTTTTTTTTGTATTTTTGAATTGTTTTGATGTATTGGTGTAAAAATAAATTTTAAAAAATAAAAAATATTATTTTGATGCATTTTTTTTCATGAAGTAATCAACACCTCTCTTGTTGTGTGGCCTCAAATTTGTAGAAAAAACGTGAAGAAATTTGATTAAGGGAAAGTTAGAAAAGTTTTCCAAAAATTCCATTTATTTTTGTGTTTTAAAAAAGATGTTTTTTTTTAAAATTAATTTTTTTATATTTTCAGATCGTTTAGTAGTTTGTATCAAAAATAAATTTTTAAAATTTTAAAATATTACTTTGATATATTTTTAAGTAAAAAATATATTGAAAAACAATAAAGAGATTTAAAATCTTAAAATTCCAATCTACTCTACAAATATCTGCATTATTCAATCAATGTGGGGGAATTAATCTAGACTGTAATCATAGTTTAAGCACACGAGGATCTTAATAAAATTAAGAATTAATTATTCACCTGTTGACTAAGCAGCAAATTTTTAGGCCTCATATCTCTCGGAATTACAATAGCTCACACTATGCGACCTGAGAGTGAAAGAAAATGGAGATTTTCCACAACAATAGTGTCGGTCCTTGATCGAAGGTCACAGAGAGAGACTACTAATATATTGTAAATCAAAACAATTAATTTATTAACATCGTTTTATTTTAAATTTCAATAGAATTTCTTAATTTAGTAGGGTAATTAATAATCATAATAACTATCAATGAAAATGATTAGCTGTAATCAATTTAAATTTTCTTAACTTGATAGGTTGATTAGTAATAATGAAAAAAAAATAATGATAACTAAGAATTTTGAGAAGTTTTTTTAATAGAAAACCGGATCAAGAAAATAAAAATAATATATATATATATATATATATATATATATATATATATAGAGAGAGAGAGAGAAAGAGAGGGGGGTTGTGTTCTTCCAATAGTGTAACCAGCGCCAACATATAATAATTAAATTCGGCATCGTCTATGGTTGTTATGAGTTAACTCAAGTCAATTAAAATAATTTTTTTTGAATTTTTTATTTTAAAAATGCTAAAATAATGTCATTTAAAAAAACAAAATAAAAGAAAAACATAGAAAAAATAAAAGCTTTAGAATTAAAGGCTTGCTTGGATTTAGGTGGATTAATAACTCATCTAGGAATGTATTTGGTAATAAGGTTGGTTGTGCTTTTACTAAAATTTAATTTTCGGTTGGTCATGCTTTTACTAAAATTTAATAAGGTTGGTCATGCATCAGTGATTGAAAGGCTTTTTTTTTTAATTTTTTTTCCTGTTTTTATTTTTTTTTATGCTTTTATGGGTTTTTTTTTTTGCTTTTTTCTTTGTGTTTTTTTTTCTTTTAATGAATTTTTTTTTGTTTAATTTAGTTTGTTAATGTGAAAAAATAATTTTATTTAATTATCAGACTTTCATGACACGGATCTCGGGTTTGACGGGTTAACCTGGTTTGACGAGTTAACCCAAAAATTTTTTTTTTTTGCTTTTTTCCTTTTTAATCAATTTTTTTTGTTTAGTTTAGTTTGTTAATTTTTTCCGTTTAACCCGTCGATTTTTTTTTCTATTTAGTTATCAAACTTTCATGACGCGAATCCCGGGTTTGACGGGTTAACTCAGTTGATTTAGATTTTTTTGTTTTTCCTCATTACTAACATGCTTATGTTTTTTGTTTTTTTGTTTTTAATTAATTTTTTTCGTTTAATTTAGGTTGTTAATGTTCAATTGTTTTCTATTTAATTATCAAACTTTCATGACACGGATCCCGGGTTTCATAGGTAACTTGGTTTGACGGGTTAGCCCAGTTAATTCTGGGTTACCCGTCAATTTTTTTTTCTATTTAGTTATCGAACTTTCACGACACAAATCCAAGGTTTGACGGGCTAACCTGATTTCAAGGGTTAACCCAGTTAATTCAGATTTTTTTCTTTTTCTTTATTAGTTTTTTTCTTTCTATTGGTTTTTTTTAATTAATTTATTTAATTATCACACTTTTATGATACGACCTTGCAGCCAGACTCGCATTCAAGGCTATTGGGTCTGGTATTGCAGCTAGACCTACTGGGTCATGCAAGTTTAATGTTATTATTAATATTATAAATATTATTTTTGAGTCAGACGTTACAGCTAAATCCAAGATTCTTGGATATAGCTTTGCAGAAAGATCTAACACTTTTAGATCTTAGCTTTTTCTTGGTATTTTTTATACAAAATAAAATTAATCCGCGGCATCGCGCAGGTTATGTAACCAATCATATTCTGTTTCTTGGGAAAAAAATTCAAACTCCCTAGCCTGACGTGGATGGTAGCATAAACTTATGCAGGATCTCTGTATAAAATTAAATTTCATATAGAAATCTAGTATCAAAAATAAATTTTTAAAAATAAATAATATAACTTCTATATATATTTTTATGGCTCTTGATGTTTGGCCTTAGATTTGTAGAAGAAACGTGAAGAAATTTGATTAAGGGAAAGTTAGAAAAGTTCCCATGAGAATTCGTTTATTTTTATGTTTTTTTTAAAAAAAAAATTATATTTTAAAATTATTTTGATGTGCTGTGTTAAAAATAAATTTTTAAAAATATAAAATATTACTTTGATATATTTCAAAATTAAATACATTTTAAAAACCAATGGTTAAATCATTACCGTTCAAAATATGTAATTTCCAACTCCTATACAAATATCTGCATTCAATCAATGTGGGGGAATTAATCTAGACTGTAATCATAGTTAAACACACGAGGATCTTAATAAAATTAAGAATTAATTATTCACCTGTTGACTACGCAACAAATGTTTAGGCCTCATATCTCCTGGAATTACAATAGCTCACACTATGCGACCTGATAGTGAAAGAAAATGGAGATTTTTTTTTTATTTATTTATTTTTAATGTTGCGTGCAGTTCCTTAATGATATTTAAGAAACAAAAAGGAAAAAGGTGAGAGAGAGAGAGAAATTTGAAGAGCAAATTGAAAAAACAAAGGCATTCATCAGCATAAAAACATGCTAGTGTCGGTCCTTGATCCAAGGTCACAAACAGAGACTAATATATTGGAGGTGGTCATAGTAAACAAAAATAAAATTATAAAAACACAATAAATCAAATCAATATAACATAAGAATAACCATCCAGTGGATGGTCCAATGGTAAAAAATTAGAATTAAAGAGTTTATTTTTCCTGTGGTCTCAGGTTCGAGTCATGTGGTTGCTAATATGATGGCCACTAGAGGCTTACATGGTCGTTAATTTTAAAGCTCGTGAGATTAGTCGAGCTACGCGCAAGTTGGTCCGGATACCCATGTTAATATATATATATATATATATATATATATATATTAGCTTTGTTAATACAAAAAAAAAAAAAAAACTTTTCAATGGTATGGATGGAAATTCTTTTATAAGATTTTACATTATTATGATTGGTTTAGAGGAAAACATTTTTTCAAAATTTTTCTATATTAATAATACTCTAAAAGGCATGAAGAAAGTACTGCAGATTTCCCCACACCTTTTATTTCCATTATACTAATATTTTTGTTTTTTTATATGTTTTTTTTTCTTTTCTCATAATTGACTTCTTTTTTAAAAAAAATTTGTATGTTTTTTTTAAAATTATTATTTTTTATTTTTTTCTAATATTGAACTGGTTGAAAATTTAACTTTGTCATTTAAAAAAAAAAAAACATTGTGGATTGCTACAATGTTTCCCTATATGATTTTTTTTATTTTTTTTTATGATTTTTTTTTCCAAAATAGTCCTTCTCGGTTTTTTTTTTCATATTGAGCTAGTTGAGAATTTAGCTTTATAGTTTTTTTTATAAAAAAACATTGTAGATTACTACAGTATTTCCCCCATATGGTTTTTGTTTTGGTACAATATTTCTCCACGTGTTTTTTTTTAAATTATCTTTGTTGAATTTATTTTTTTTAATATTAAGCTGGTTGAGAATTTAACTTTAGCTTTCACCACATGTTTTTTCTTTTATTTTATTTTTTTTCTTTTTTGTTTTTTCCCAAAATTGTCTTCTTTTCTCTTTTTTTTTGTGTTTTTTTTCAGAATTATTTTTGTCGATTTTATTTTTTTAATATTGAGCTGGTTGAGAATTTAGCTCTGTAGTTTTGTCTTTAAAACATTGTTGATTGCTACAGTGTTTCCCCATGTGGTTTTTTTTCTTTTTTCTTTGTTTTTTTTTCCAGAATTGTCTTTGTCAATTTTAGTATTTTTCATATTGAGTTGGTTGATAATTTAGCTTTGTAGTTTTTTTCTTGAAAAAAAAAACATTGTGGATTGCTACAGTGCTTCCCCACATGATTTTTTCTTGCTACAGTGTTTCCCCACATGTTTTTTTATCGATTTTTTTCCAAAATTATCTTTGTCAAATTTTTTTTTTTCATACTAAGCTGGTTGAAAATTTAACTTTGTAGTTTTTTTCTTTAAAACACCGTTGATTGCTAAAGTGTTTCCCCACATGATTTTTTTTGTTATAATTTTTTTCAAAATTGTCTTTATTAATTTTATTGTTTTTAGTATTGAGCTGGTTAAAAATTACAACTATAGATTTTCTTATGAAACACTATAGATTGCTACAATGTTTTCCTGCATAATTTTTTTTCCTTTCGTTTTTTTATGATTTTTTTCCAAAATTATCTTTATTGATTTTATTTTTTTAATATTGAGTTGATTGAGAATTACAATTGTATATTTCCTCACAAAACACTATAGATTGCTGCAGTGTTTCCCTACATGATTTTTTTCCTTTTGTTTTTTTATGATTTTTTTTCAAATTATCTTTGTCTATTTTATTTTTTTAATATTAAACTGGTTGAAAATTTAGATTTGTAGTTTAATTTTTCTTGAAAACATTGTGAATTGCAATAGTGTTTTTCCATATAATTTTTTTAAAAAAATTTATATTTTTTTTTACAAATCCACGATAATGTACAAGCATGTCGTAAGTCTACGGCAACACACGGCCTTAGCAACTAGTTATTAAACTAAGTCAAGTTTAATAAGTCATCATGGCGACCTTTCAACTTGGATGTTGGACTTGCTTAAGTTCCAAAGCAAAATTTATTGGGGCAACCGACTTGGTTGGTGCACTTATAAATAGATTGATTCGATAAAAATCTGATTTAATTTTATTTTAAAAAAAGTATTTTAAAAACAATATTGATTTGATGTTTTTATAACAACAAATTCTAAAAAGACTATGTATTTTAGTGCCATGGTCAACCAGCTAAACCCACCCAACCCGTATCCTATGTCATGGCTCTAGTCGAATTTAATTATCTTACTTCATAAAAACCTTACCACACGTGAAGACAAGTGAGGAAAGCCAACACATTACAGAGGTGCATGCGATTTTCTTCAAGCTTTAATGATAATTTTTTTTGGTGTCGTTGAAATAGTCTTGTTGGGGGGTTTTCTTTTACAATGATGCGTTATAACTATGTAGATCTAATGTGGCTCATATGATTCATTCTTCTTCTTCTTCTTTTTTTCTCTTCCTTCCTTAATTTGTATACCTAATTATTTCTATGGAAAACAAAAGTATGGGTGACAATGGGTACTGGCGGGTTGGATTTCTTGATATCCATACCCTACCTATTATCCATTTGATAAAAAATTTAGATATTCATAAATTATTCATCGAGGTTCGGGTATTCATCATCTATTATTATTTATTAATCAATAAAAAATAAAATAGTTAATATATATATATATATATGTGTGTGTGTGTGTGTGTGTGTGTGTTTTATGTCAATATTAAGGTATGTATATATCATATTGTATTAAAAAAAATCTAAATATTCTATATTCTATAAATATTTTTATATAATATAAATATATATTTTTCGAGTCGGGTTTAACAATATTTTTCTAGCTAAAGATAATAAATTGCTTTTCTACTTAGAGCTATACATCTAAAAATTTCTACATTATTAAACTAAGTCAAGTTTGATAAGTCATCATGGTGACTTTTCGACTTGGATGCTGTACTTGCTTAAGTTCCAAAGCAAAATTTATGGGGCCAGCCGACTTGGTAGGTGTGTTCGTAAATAAATTAATCTGGTAAAAACCTGATTTAATTTATTTTTTAAAATAATATTTTTATAATAAAAATTCTGAAAAGACTATATCTTTTAGTGCCATGGTCGAACCAGGTAAACTCTCTAAATCCGTATCCTATGTCATGGCTATAATTGAATTTAATTATCTTACTTCATAGAAACCTTACCACATGTGCAGACAAGTGAGGAAAGTCAACACATTATAGAGGTTATAGAGGTGCATGCGACTTTCTTCAAGCTTTAATGTTAATTGTTTTTAATGTCGTTGAAATAGTCTTGATGGCGGTTTTTTTTTTGGTAACCCGGAGTGTCTGGGCCAGCTTACGCGCATCACAACTAATCCCCGAATCCACTGAACACCCTGCAAGCCCAGTAGGCAGGTAAGACACCGCGGGGGTGACAGAGGCAAGGAAACCTTGCCTCTGCCGCTGGGCCACAAGCCTCGGCTTTCTTTTACAATGACGCGTGATAACTATGTAGATCTAATGTAGCTCATGTGATTCATTATTTTTCTTCTTCTTCTTCTTCTCTTTGTTTTTTTTCTTAATTTTTATACCTAATTATTTCTATGGAAAACAAAAGTACGGATGACAATGGGTACCAGCGGGTTGGATTTCTTGATATCTATACCCTATTTATTATTCATTGGGTAAAAAATTTAGATATTCATAAATTATCCATTAAAGTTCGGGTATTCAATGGGTATTCATTATCTATTATTATTTATTAATCAATAAAAAAATAAAATAGTTAACACACACACACACACACACACACACACACACACACACACACATATATATATATATATATATATGTTTTATGTCAATATTAAGGTATGTATATATTATATTGTATTAAAAAAAATCCAAATATTCTATAAATATTTTTATATAATATAAATATATATTTTAAGTTAGGTTCAGATAGATTTCGAGTCAGGTTTAAAAATATTTATACCTTATTTATTATCTATTAGGTCTAAACAATACCCATCCATTCCTGTTGATATTTATCGAGCTCGGATTAAAGTGTCATCCCTAACCAAAAGGCTGCATTTTTTTTCTTTAATTTCCATTCCAGTTCTTTTATTTTCAATCATTTGAAAATAAAAAAAATTCAAATTATTTTTTATAAAAATAAATATCAATCCAATATTGAGACACGAGAACTCCATTCAATGTTAAACAAGTCAAAGGACTAATTTAATAAAAAAACTCAAAGGAAAAAAAAAAGCAAATAGTGAATGAATGGTAGAATAAATAGTAAAACACCTAGCTTTTTTTTAGGTTTTCACTAATAATAATACTAATGATTAATATTTTTTGGGCTGTGGGCTGACATTTGCTCCCTTGGATCTCCGTCTAACTTAACATTCTCGCCACTACCTTATCTTAACTGAGTTTGATTAGGGTTATAACAAATGTTGTTTTATGGTATTTATAACCAAAATTTTGTTTTGTTTTTTCAATAATATCAATATCATTTAAAATTTAAATTTATATCCAAAATGAATGAGAAAAAAAATCAGAAGTTAGTAGTCACATCATAAAATAATGGAATAAGGCATATCAATTGTGAAGTTATTTAATATAAAATAAAATAGTAACGTGTATATATACACACGAGTTAGTTTTGAATAAAGTTTTGACTCAGGTTTAATAATATTTATATTTTATTTATTTTTTATTGAGTAAAATAATTATTTAAAAAAACTTACCAATTCATATCAATATTGAAATAAAAAACTAAAAAAAATTTGAAAACCAATTTATATCAACATATCAAAATAATTTAAAAACACACATAAAAAATTAATTTGAAGTAAAAAAATAAAAAAAATTAATTTTTTTTTTAAAAATTTTAAAATGCAAAAACAAACGGACTCTAAATCAATATAGAGTTGTGGTGAATTTGAACTAATGATGAACTTTTAATTGCTTTTATTCTAAGTAACCGTTTGAGAATGTGGTTGAAATTATGTTTTTTAAAATTTTAAATTTTTTTTATGTTTTTGAATCGTTTTAATGTATTTTTAAATAAAAAATATTTTAAAAAATAATTATTTTTATATTTATAAATACTAAAAAAAAATTGGATCTAAGAAAAACAACGAGGTGAAGAGGGGAAGAATTTTTGATTTAATCGATAAAATTCGAGGGTTTTGATTGAAAAAAAAAAAAAAGATGAAAAGAGAGAAAGGAAGGGAGAGAAGGGAAAAAAATTGAAAAAGAGCGAATTTATTATAATTTTTTTTAGTTATTTTATCTAATTTATGAAATACAGAGTGTAATGTTTTTTTTAAAATCAAATTATAATAGCTCCATGTAATTAATCCATTGTTTTTTCATGAGGGAGGGAGTTCTGCTCCAATAATACCTAATAAATTTTCATCCATCTATAATCCGAGAAAAAGTCTGTCCACTAAAAAAAGAAGAAGTTAAATACACAGTAAATAGAATCCCAAAAACGAAGAAGAAAAAGGAGTAAAAGCCCTCTTCTCGATTCTCATCCAGCATCGAAAAGACTGAGCGAAGAGAAGAATGCCAGAGCTACCGGAGGTAGAGGCGGCGAGAAGGGCGATAGAGGAACATTGCATAGGGAAGAAGATAAAGAAGGCCATCATTGCCGACGACAGTAAAGTCATCGATGGAGTCTCTCCTTCTGATTTTGTGGCAGCACTTGTTGGCAAAACTATTGTCTCTGCTCTTAGAAAGGGAAAGAACTTGTGGCTCCAACTCGACTCCCCTCCCTTCCCTTCCTTTCAGTTCGGTAATATACTACGTTCTTTTTACTGGGTTTCTGATTTCATGCACTTTAAAGCTGATTTCTTGAGAGCTTTTGTGACATGAGTTTTCTTTACTTGCTGTCTCTTAGGGTTTTAGGAAAGTGGGTTTATTTTATTTTTTAGTTATTTTAACAAAGTTTTTATTTGATATTTATGTGTGTAAACGATGCAAAGATATGTTTTTGTTTATATGTTCTCATTCCTTGAAAACCATAACAATTTCAAGTAAAAAGATTATGATTACTATTTCTTTGTTTTTCGTAATCCCATTGCTTTGCTTACTAAACATAAAGGATCACATTTCAGGGATGGCTGGGGCTGTATATATTAAAGGAGTTGCGGTTACCAAATATAAAAGGCGAGTTGTGTTCTGTAATATGCACATGCAACACTCCTAGCTAGCTGAGATAACTTATTTCTATCCTTTTGTTTTCGTCTTGTACAAATGATCTTTCGGTGTTGATTATATTAGAGAATTGCGTGCAGGTCTGCAGTAAATGACTCTGATGAGTGGCCTTCCAAATATTCAAAGTTTTTTGTCCAAGTATGAATCACTACGCTATATGTTTTAATATAGTTTCCATTTCCATGCAAGTGTTTTATTGAATAAATAATTCATAATTCAGGCATGATCCATTTGGTTATTAGTTTTGGAGTTCTATTGACCGTGGAATTGCAAACAAGTCTCTCAATTTATTCACTAACAGGGCAAGAAAAATCCAAAAGATTTCTAATTTGAACTTTTGGAATGAAGAGTTAGGGTTTCAAGTTAGAACATGGAAGTTCTATAAAATTATGAAATTATGCGTATTGTTTAGAAACTTACAAAGTTACAAGAGGTTTTTATGACACTTAGAAATTTTTGTATCTGTGATGAGGGCTCCCGCATTGAGTACTTTTTCTACCAGTTAATCAACATGCAATACTCTTTCTGCAGCTAGATGATGGTCTGGAGCTTTCTTTCACTGACAAGAGGCGATTTGCTAAAGTCCGCTTGCTTGAAGATGTACACAAATACCATTTGTTATTCTGGATGAACTTTTCAAATTTATGTACTTTGGTAGGTATTTTGTAATTGTTCATAACAATATTCTTTTCTTTTCCTTGGTGCAGCCAGCTTCTAAGCCCCCGATATCTGAGTTGGGCCCCGATGCATTACTGGAGCCGATGACAGTTGATGAACTTCATGGATCCCTAAGCAAGAAGAAAGTTGCAATTAAGGCTCTATTACTTGATCAGGTTAAAATTTATGTTGATTTGCTGTATTATTTCTAAGATAGCGTAAGAGACATAAAGGTGTAAATAAGCAAGTGGGGCATGGAGAGTGATTTAGGGGTAACTATTGGTCAAATGTTTCAAAATGCATGGTTGACAATCCCCTTTCATTTTTATTTTTGAAAATAATGAGTAACAAAGACAAGTAGTACTCATGGTATGTTTTACTTAATGATATTCAAAAGATCGGTGTGACCATTTAAGTGAAAGATGGCTCAAGATTAATAAGAAGCAATATTAGTGAAGAGAAAGGCTTTTCAACCACATTTAGGCCATCAAAAGTGGCAGTCATAATCTGATTGGTGTAGCCAATGCCAATAAGATTGGATATGGTTTTATGCTGACATTATGGTGGATGGTAGTTATCTCAGCTCCTGGCCTCTTGCAAATGGTAATTATCGCAGCTCCTGGCCTCGTGCTAAATTCTTAAAGGATATGCCCAGGTTTCATAAGCTAAAAGACTAGGAAATCAAAACATCCTGATCCTGTGCTATTGTTCCTCCTACAGTTTAAGGAACACTTAATCGCTAGAAAACAATATGGTTGGCAAAGTAGTGCTCAATAATAATTGTTTAATAACTGCTAGGATTAATCACATGCCTAGAATGATTGACAAGTTCTTTTACCCCAAAGAGGTTTTAAAGTCTCCTCCCATCATTACTTGTTATAGTTTTGGAGATGTAAATGGTCATGAAATGGTCAATATGATGATTTGTTGTAACAGAGTGCCTTTACAAGTTTTTTTTTAAATGATTATTTTTAGCTCTAAACTGCTGACATGGTTATAGTATTTCTGCATATGACTGTTCTTTCAAATGTACATTTCAACACAAAATGAAACGTTTGTTTTAAAATTCTTTGTTAAATAATCAATCTAACTGTGTTTAATTTTTGCAGAGTTTTGTATCTGGAATTGGTAACTGGATTGCAGATGAAGTGCTATACCAAGTTAGTGTACCTCAGTTTAACATGGGTACCAAATTACAGTTTCATTCAATTGTGTTTTGATTGAAGCACCATATCGTAATCAATTATCAAGCTTTTAACTTGGATACATGCATGATTGTTTTTTCTTAATTTGATGATGACAAACCCTAGGCTCAGAGAATTCATAGTGTTGCTTTTTTAGCTTTTATTTGTCATATTATTCAGAAAATTAATAAAGTGTTCTCGTTTTCATGAATCAAAAGAATTTTGGAATTGTGGGTTCTTCAAAAGATGAATTTTTGCAAACTGATGATTGTTTAATTGGATGAGTGCATACAGCTAAAATGTAAGTATAATGTATTCGTTCTTAAGAAGTAGAGGGACAGCAATTGAGGGCCTGCTTAAAATGGTTTATTTTTGTTGCTGAAGACCGACTCACAATCTAGCTTAGGAGTGCTTGGCTCAAGTTAAATGTAGTGTAAAATGGACAGAAAGAACACAATGGCCTATATTATAATAGAGAATATTAGGCTTCCTCTGCTGGCCATATTTGTTTCTTGGGATCTGTAGTTACTGTATTTACTTGACATTCAACAATATCTTCATCTGATGACCTGGCTGACTTTCCTTGTATCTCCTGCCTGATGTGGACTTTGATGATTGTTATTTTTCATGCACAGGCTAGAATTCATCCACTGCAGATTGCTTCCAGCTTATCCAGAGAAAGTTCTGCAACTTTACACAAGTGCATCAAGGAGGTAGGAAATCTGTTTTGATTTGCAACTCATGTTAGCAACCACTTAAACCTGATTTGTTAAACATGCAATTTTCATGGAGAAGTAGAGAAAAACATGTGTAGGTTGTTCAGTATGCGGTTGAAGTTGACGCTGATTGCGACCGCTTTCCTCTTGAATGGTTGTTTCATTTTCGATGGGGAAAGAAACCTGGAAAAGTTAATGGTAAGATACTTTTGATATATAGTAATCCTTTTGATAAAAAGAAAATTCTTTTTACAGGTGATTGAAAAAGCAGTAGAAGTTGGGGCAGATAGTAGTCAGTTCCCAAACAATTGGATTTTTCATTCTAGGGAAAAGAAGTCTAAGAAGACTTTCATTGATGGTTTGCTTCCCTACCCTCCACATTATTTCTTGTAGCATGACATTTAGTTGATTGTTGCCCCCCTTCTAACTGTGGCTTCTTTTTCTCTATCCCACCATACACATATCACTACCTGCTGTTAGTGCGTGCCAAAGATATGAAAGATAGAAGTGACTTGGTTGAAGAGTTAAAATAACTTTTAGATCTGACATCCTGACTTCCAGTCCCTTTTGTTTTGATTCTCAAAGGCCTGCCTATCCTTTTCTTAAGTTGTTTTAGTTTCCTTCACACGAACATTGATAAAACTTCTTCATTGTGGCAGGGAAGGAGATTGATTTTATTGTTGCTGGTGGTAGGGTATGTCTTTTAAAAGCGAGCTTATGATATTTCTTTATTTGCTCTACTAAGCAGATGAATTTGAGTGTCCATATTATCATGTGTATGCGCACTTTAACCATTGAAAAAATACGTAGCTGATTTTTATGGGCTTGTATTCTGGGTTTTAGACAACGGCCTATGTACCGGGGTTACAGAAGCTAAATGGAAACCAAGCTGGGAAAGCAGTGGGAAAACCAAAAGCAAGAACTTCAAAGAAAAAAAGAGATGGGGATGATGATGACAATGACAACAATGAAGATGGTGGCAGCGAACCAACTTCCGAGGATGAAAAAATTGCAAGAAAGGCCAAATCAAAGAGAGAGTTGAGGCCTAAAGGTCCTGGGAAAAAGCCTTCAGCTAAAAGAAAATCCAAAGCAAGTGATACTGACAGTGAAGAAGATGAGGGTGCTGCCACCGCCGCCGCCGCCGCCGCCGACGATCAAAAGAAAAAACCTAGAAGAGTGACCAGCAGAAAACAAGTCATGGTAGGTAAAGCACCCAAGAAATTGGTTAACAATCAAAATACTAACAAACCAAGGAAGAAAGTGAAGTAGATTGCTGTTGTGAGATATCACATGGTGCTACCGAAGCCTGAGCCCTAATTTTGGAAGTATGGAAAGGTGGTAGGGCATCTAGTTTTTGCTTGTATTGACAGTGAAATGAATTTGTCTGTCTTGTTCAAGGTACTGTCTTTCTGCTAATGCCAGCGGCTTCTATTAATCGTACAACCAGGGCTCTCTGCCTCTGGAAGATGTAAATCTTATTTGAATGGATTAAATGAAAGAATTTTTAAATTAGCAAACAAATTTGTGATTTTAAGAAATGCCTGCTCTTAAAAAAAAAGAAAAAAAGAAGAAGAAAAAGAGACAAATTTAGCAACCACCACAACGCAGTTACTTATAGTTATAGTTTTTAAACCCGGTTTTGTTCAAGTTCCGGGTTTTAACCGGGTTGGTCAGGTCAATTTTTATTTTAAAAAAAATTCAAAAAAAAATTCAAAACGGCATGATTCATTTTAATAACAAAAAAAAACAAAAGTTAATGGGTTTTGCCGGGTCAACTTGTTGAGTCTGCAGGTTATACTGGGTCATGATTTTTTTTATTTTTCATAAATTCAGTTTAGTTTCAGTCCCGGGTCGTTCGGGTCTCGGGTCGATCCACCGGGCCGGACTGAGTTTCAAAACTATGCTTGGAATTTCAAAACTATGATTGAAGGATTGTTTTTTAAATATTTTTAATTTAAAAATATATTAAAATAGTATTTTTTTAAATTTATTTTTTATATCAGCCGTGTGAAAACAAATCTGCATTAATTACCTAGGAAAAAATTATGATTATGCTGGTTGTTAACCAGCAAAAGCATACTAGGCAGGCAGGGTTAGGCACCGCAATATAATATTTTTATGTGAAATAATACTTAATGTATACACCTCTATAGTAGATTATCACTAATTATAAATAATTATATTAAGAAGACGTCATTATAAATAATTTATTATTGGCAAGAAAAAAATTAATTGTCTTCAAAGCATGTCATGTGTTTAGTTGACTTTCTAGCTCAAAAACACAAGGAACGTGAAACAAATATTATATATAATACTTTAGGGATTAATTTGCTTGCCTCGCTAAACTATAGCTACTATTTTTGTAGTTAACTCGTTGTCATCCCCTCTAACGAGGTGAAAGTAAAAACAAACAAAATCCCTTTCAACTCAACCAAGAATTGGAGAAGACTGGCTTGTATTTTACCAGATTCCATCATCTCTACAAGAAAAGGGTGGTAGGGTTTCGCTGCTGAATCTGATCAAATGGGTATGGTTATGCTGTAGAAAGTGGTGTGGCAATGATTGAGGTCGGTCTCTCTTCTTCTTTTAATTTGATGGGTTCAAAGTCTGTTTTTTTCTTCGTATATAGTCTTATGCAACGTTTTTTCGTATTTTTTTGTTCTCTTGGGCCTGCTTGTCTACAATTCATCACATAATTAACTGTATTTAGCTACAAACAATGATGGGATTTTCCAGTTTTGGAGAATTTTGAGATTATGTTTTAGTCTTCTTTCATTTTTTTCCCCTAATGCGCTTGGTGATTGGAGAAAGTGATGTAGTGAGTTCTTATGATAATAAGTGAAAATTAAGTCTTGATTTTTTGAAAAGATGGAATTCTCCGTTGATACGAGAAAGTTTAAGAATGGCCTCTTGCAACTAACTAATTCAAAGCCAATACACAAGAACAGGATTGTGGTTATCAGTTACGAGCGTTTTGGAATCCAGTCACAAGCTTGTTTAACATGAATAAATCCGCTACATTAATGATTCCCTTAACATCATCTTCGAATATGACCTTAGGTGAGAGTTGCTCTTTTTAATGCTACAGCCTCTAGGAGTCCGGGATTAGTGGAGTGCTTGAAATTAATTTACGGTGATGTAGGATAGAGAATTAAAAACTCAATTCATGGTGGCGGAACTGGGAATTAGAGTTAGGATTTGGTGTGGGCATAATTGTGAATACTTGGAATTAGTGATGAAAAGTCTGATTTGAGGAGTGTGTGAATTGAGATCTGAACGGTTGGAGGAGAAAGTAGAAGATTAAGTTAGAAAATGAGGTAAAAGAGCAAGAAGTAAACTTGGTACCAGCACCAAAATATGTTGCCAAATCTCTTAATTTTAGACTGCTCTCATAATGCAAGGCATTGCATCTGTATTTTTACTGATGACTAAGACTGTATATACTAGGGCTTGGACTTCCGTGCAGACTAATTTAATTAATTACACTGCTTAGGGAAAAAGAGCTGATTGATAACGATTTAATAAAGACTAGAAGCTGAAATTCAAATTAGAGGTGGATCTAAATACTAGTTAAAGACCTTCATTTTGCTAGGACTCCTGCATTAAACTGGGGTCTCCATGAATTACATTTCTGCCACTGTTCCCAAAATCAACCATAACTTAAAAATTTTAAACGTTAAACCAAGGCATCTACCAATAGACACTTTTACTCTACACCAAAAGACATGGAAATCTGAATCTCTTTTTTCCACCCTGACAAGCCTTTGGGTGGTTTTTGCTTGGTCAAAATTGTTCTAGTTCTTCCGGATTGATTCATTTGGTGTGCACCTGAATTGCCTTTCACAGACCAGCACCGTGTTCTAATTAAATAATGCTATAGAAATAAGCTGTTCTAGTTCATGTCAATCCTGATCATTTTGACAGACTGGTCACCCGCTTGTCTCCATTTGTTCAGCAAAGCTTTTTTGTTATGTTGTAAAGAAGTTTGAACTCTTAGCGTGCAAAGATGTCATTGCAAGTTTGATTTGAGTTCCAGATTGAACATTACCCAACTAACTACCAATTGATGATTTTGGTACAAAATCATTCAATTTCTTTCAATGACAACTGCAAAGGACTTTGCTATTTGTTGCTTGCTTGTGCTAAAGTTACTGATATTGGTTGTTCATTTAACATTGCAGATAGAAGAAGGTTCCCAGAACAGCGAGCAGATACTTGAGGAAGAAGGCGATGATCTTGAATTTGATAGCAACGACCTCGAAATTGAGGGCGATGACCCTGGGATAGATGACGATGACCTTGGGATAGAAGACAACAACCTTGAACTAGAAGACAAAAACCTTGAGAATGAAGGACATGACCTGCCTGAAGGCAATGACCTGGAGGACAATTGTGAACAACTGTTTGATATTGAATACCATGTCCTTGAAAACAACAGAGACGATGCTACAGTAGAAGATGTTCGAAATGGTGACTTCCTAGGGAAGGATTATCCACCACCTTTTGTGGGGATGCAGTTTGAATCATATGATGATGCCTATAATTATTATAATTGCTATGCTAAAGATTTGGGATTTGCTATCAGGGTCAAGTCCTCATGGACAAAACGTAACAGCAAGGAGAAACGTGGTGCGGTGCTCTGCTGCAACTGTGAGGGTTTTAAGACTAGTAAAGAAGTGCACAGTCGTAGAAAGGAAACGAGAACTGGTTGTCTAGCCATGCTAAGGTTGAGGCTAGTGGAATCTAATAGGTGGAGGGTGGATGAAGTCAAGCTTGAGCACAACCATTTATTTGATCCTGAGAGAGCACAAAATTCGAAGTCCCACAAAAAGATGGATGCAGGGGCTAAAAGAAAGGTGGAGCCCACTGTTGATGTAGAAGTACGGACGATCAAATTGTATCGAACAGCTGCTGTAGACCCACTGGGCTATGGAAGCACTAACTCAAATGAAGGAGAAAGTAGCCAGCATGTTGACAGGTCAAAGCGCTTGAAGCTTAAAAAAGGAGATGCACAGATCATTCATAATTATTTTTGTCAGGTTCAGCTAACAAATCCCAACTTTTTCTACTTGATGGATCTCAATGATGAGGGGTTTTTGAGGAATGTGTTTTGGATACATTATAGGTCTAGGGCTGCATATGGTTATTTCAGTGACGTAGTTATATTTGACACAACATGCTTATTGAACAAATATGAAATTCCACTCTTTGCATTTGTTGGGGTAAATCAGCATGGGCAGTCTATTCTACTTGGTTGTGGTTTGCTTGTGGATGAGACATTTGAAACATATATATGGCTGTTTAGAGTATGGCTTACATGCATGTTGGGTCGCCCTCCACAAACTATCATTACTGACCAATGCAAGGCCATGCAAGGTGCAATTGCAGAGGTTTTCCCACGTGCTCACCATCGTTTTTGTTTGTCACGTGTTGCGCACAAGATTCTTGATAATTTGGGCATGCTGCAGGACTATGAAGGGTTTCAGAGGACGCTGAACGTGACTATCCATGACTCTCTTAAGGTAGATGAATTTGAAATGGCTTGGGAAGATATGATCCAGCGTTTTGGAATTGCAGATAATGAGTGGCTTCGAACATGCTATGAAGATCGAGAGAGATGGGTCCCGGTTTACTCCAAAGATACTAGTTTTGCTGGAATATCTACTTTTCTAAAAGATGAGTCCACCCAATTCTTCAATGGTTATGTGAGTCAACAAACTACTTTGAAAGAGTTTTTTGACATGAATGAACTAGTTCTACAAAAGAAGTACCAGAAAGAAGCTCTTGATGATTTTGAGTCGAGGAATTCCAGCCCCATTTTGAGGACAGGTAGCTTTTATGAGTTACAGCTTTCCAGAGTGTATACAAACGAAATATTCAGGAGATTTCAAGATGAGGTTGTGATGATGTCCTCTTGTTTTGGCATAACTCAAGGTCATACCAGTGGGCCTCTTGTTACTTACGTGATCAAAGAACGCCAGGGTGAAGAAAATTCAAGGGATATTAAGAACTTCGAGGTTATGTATGATAAAAGGGGAGCAGAAGTTCGTTGTATCTGTAGTTGCTTCAACTTCAAAGGTTACTTGTGCCGGCATGCATTGTGCATTCTGAATTACAATGGGGTGGAGGAGATCCCTCCGCTGTATATCTTGGCACGGTGGAGGAAGGATTTGAAGCGCTTTTATGTACCGGATGGTGGATCCAATAACGTAGATATTGCTAACCCAGTTCAGTGGTTTGATCATTTGTACAGACGAGCAATGCAAGTTGTTGAAGAAGGTATGATTTCTCAAGATCGATATATGGTTGCATGGCAAGCATTTAAAGAATCACTGAATAAGGTCCGTCTTGTAGCCGAGAAGCATTTATAATGTATAATCTTTGTGGTGTTTCCTCACTTCTGCTGTGGCATGCTCTTGGATGTGTGCTTTGGCAGTGCATGCAGATAGTATTTTCCCCTAGTTAGAGCATATGCTGCGGCAGAAATTCCAGTAAAAAAAATAGGAAAATGCCTTTAGTAAGGCAAATGCTTTGACATTAATGAAGCAAGGAACAATTGGACAATGGAATATCCTTCTTTGATGTTTTTCTTTCTTTTAGTTAAATCTTAAGAAGATCAAATTTTATAAAATACCTCTTCATGTTCTTAAACAGACTATGTAAGAAATAGATTAGACTAGTCACGTGCCTTTATTTTGCTGTGGATCAGACTAATTTTTTATTTTGTTAAGAAAGATTTTAATTGCAAATTGAAAAGATTATGCTTGTAATTAATAACCAAGAATTATGTATTGATAAATGTAAAAAAAAAATTATAATGCTAATTAAAGATGGAGTCGGTAAAGAGCATATTAAGATATTAGATTGTGTAACATAGGTAGCTCTTCAAATATAGTAATGAAATTATTTATTGTAAGAAAAGTAATTATTTCAATTCCATTAAAAATAATAATTTCCTAGTATAATTTATACATTTCTTATATATATATATATATATATATCCTAGGTTCTTAATCTAATAAAAACCATAAGCAATTAGAATCAATAAAAAATCTAAATGATTTGAAATAAAGGAAAAAAACGATTTTTTCTAGTTAAAACCTGATTAATAATATCGCAAATATAATTTTATTTATTCAATTATAATTAAATTTTTATTAAATTTTAAGGACAAAAATATCACAAAGAACTATACAAAAAGAACATCTACTAATATCATAATCTTATTTGAAAACAAATTTAAAATTAGATGATATTTAATGAAATATTTTTATAAAAATAATTTAAGTTATTTCATTTAAATGATTTTTAATCAAAATATAAAAGAAAAAAAAATAAATGTCTTGAAAAATAGCCCAAGACTAGTGGGCCCATATTTGGCCCAAAAAAGATGGGCAAACACATGCTGGCCTACCTTAGCCCATAATTATTTTTTGTTAAGTTGGGCGAACAATTAACTTTTTTTATAAAAGATTATTAAATGATGCATCACTTCTTGTTCACCTACAATCACCAAAGTCGAGTTCCAATTTTTTGAATAAAAAAACTCATTTTCAACTATCTTTTTACCTCAAAATACCTAATAATCACCTTAGAGATTTGAATAAATCTATTAATAGCTTTAAATTAGTAAAAAATGGTTAAAAAAATTAAATTAGCAAAAAATGGTTAAAAACAAAAAAAATCAACTAGAATTCAAAAAACTTTCTGAGCCACAATTTACTTTTTTTAGCAAGATAAAGGTAAAAAAAAAAAAAAAAAATTCTTAAGAGGACTTCTCTCATTGAAAAGAATCCATTGACATCAAAACCAACTTTTTTTGTTGTCGAAATTGAGTTAACTAATAACCTTTTTCTATTCTTTTATTTTTCAATGACTTTATATTTTTTTTAAAATTCAGAAACTAAAAAAATAAACAAAATAGAGTTTTGGATGAGAAGTTAAATCTCAAAAACCAAGTAGACTGAAAAGAAATTCAAATGAAAGTAGGTGGATCAAAGTGAACCTTTTCATGCCAAATTCTAATCGGCCACTTGGTTTCTCCTTGTTTGCATTTTGACTATATGTTTTGTAATTTTTTTTCTATAGCAAATTACAAGAAATTGATTATTAATTTGGCTATAAAAAGATGCAACTACAGAGAAAAAAATATTATTCACCAAAGTAAAAAAAAAATAATACTGCTATAATCCACAATAAAACATGAGAAAAAAAACAATATTGCTTTAATTTACCCTGAAATGTGAAATGTGAAATGTGAGAGAATGCACAAAGTTTGTACAGTAGAATTGATGCAGTGAAAATGCTAAAGACCTCACAATTAAAGGTTATTTTAGGACCAGGGCAATTATAGATGCAACTAGCAAACTGCAATTTAAACCCTTCAAAATATACTGGTAACGAAAAAAAAACATATTTTTACTTACAAAATCTAAATCACCCAAAAATAAAAAAAAATTGTTGGACTGTGCTATTTTTTACATCTATTTTTGCATTTGACTGTGCTATTTTAAAAGATAAAAATATTATCTATAAAAAATAAGAGTTCAATTATTCAATTGTGAAATGAATAAAAAAAAATTGTTATGTTAAACAAACCAATATTAAACATTTAGTTAAATTAAATTAGTAATGTTATGACGGATGGACAAACCAATATTAAACAAAATATAAAGTAAAATGAATCAATCAATACATAAATAATAAAAAAAAATTGAAGACAATAAAGATTATATTTGATAAAAAATTATATGTGAATAGGCGTTAATTATATTTTTCTTTTTCATTACCTATAAACAAATTAAGTGTGTATTTGATATTGTGGTTGTGGTTTGAGAAAAATAGTTCCATAAAAATCACTTTTAATTGAGGTTCGTTTAATAAATTAAAGTGTTTGGTTAAAATTATGGTTGAGTTTGAGGTTGAACAAAAAACAGTTTCATATGTTTAGTTAATATGCTTTTCATATTGATGTTTGGATGTGAAATTACATAAAAGTACATGCGCATGTACACACACATATATAGTTTGTTTTCAATTAAAATATTATAAATTTAATTATTATTATTATTATTATTATTGTTATTATTATTACATAATAAAATAAACAATTCCTTTACAGTACATTCTTTTTTTTATTGTCCCATCAAACTATTTGCAATTCCATTTGCGTACAAAATCTATTTGTGAAGGCTTCTGCGATCTGAGCGAACAACAACGTCTAGTAAAAAATTATCGAAAACAAAATTAGAATTGCAATCATATTTTGCAAAAACCACATCATCTTGTAACATCTTTCTAATATAGTTATGTAGTGTCATTGATTTAACTATAATATGAATTTGTATTTTGTATGGATAAGTGAGCATGTTTTGTAAAGTTCTTCTTCTCTATTTCCATACTTCAAAAGAATGTTTTATCACATTATATAATGATGAGTCCACACAATTAAACACCTTTTCCTGACCACCTTTATAAGGATCTAAATATCCATACTCATTAGGATATCCAACATCAACCAAATAGTATTTGCCTGCAATTAAGAACAACATGCTAATTTTTTCATTAAATCAATAACTAAAGAAGCATATTATTAAACTTATACTAGATGCTCTTCAATTTATATCAAATCATAACCTTCCGATGGTTTTGGAAATTTTATACTGCTATTGTCAATAGCCTCAAGAAAAATACATGTATCATGTGCACTGTCTTTCTATCTTGCCCATATAAACGTAAACTGCATGTCAAAACTACAATAAACCATAATATTTTGTATTGGTACACCTTTTCTTCTAATAAATGAAATTTGATTATTAGATAATATGTAGGTACGAACATGTGTGCCATCAATTGCATTGACACAATTCTATATAAAAAAAATTTACATTCTAATTAATTACAAACATTAATAAAAAAGTAGTATTCATTTTAACAACATTAAAAAAATTACATCTTACCTTGAAATGTGGTATATATCTTGGATTCATTGTAATTTCTCTTGGGGTGTTGGTAAATTCAGGATCTATTGGTTTTATGACTTCTACAGCAAACAAACATACTACTCTAAAGACTTATTTTATGCATCTACTAACAGTTTCACCTGAATGCTGAAATCTCTTTTGCACTTCCCTATTTGATGCCCTAATGTTATTATATATAGAAACATTGCCACATTTTCAATAACGCTCATCATTCTTGAAGGTTTTAAGCAATAATATGTTTCTAAATCATTAGATAAACTCAATAAAGTGGTTGTGTCCATCCTAAACATGTTAACACATCGTTTCCAATGACCTCTTAAAACTTTGTTTAACCAACACATCCCTGTATTGTATGAAACCATATATGGTTCTTTATGCATATAATTAATATAATTCATGTTTATAGCTCCAGCTGTGCATGTAATTAATTTTTACATATCAAACTGTCTCCTTAAAAAAAATATCATCATCCTCATCACTTTCATTGTCACTGTCATCGTCGTCATTATTACTGTCATCATCGTCATCGTCATATCCAGTAGCACCATTCCCTATTGAGGCACCACAACCTTCATAACCATAATAATTAATGTGGTCTACAACGCGGTTCATTATATTTTTGTAATCATCATCGAAATCTTTGTTAAATATAACATTAAACTGTGGATCATCCATATCTTCAATTACATGTAAATAAAAAAATTAATAGGTTTTTAATAAAATACCATAAATTAAAATAAATAATATTTAGTAGCGAAAAAAACAATGAAAGACTTGGAAATAATAACTTTACTACAAACCTGTCAAGACCACAAAGGTGTTTCACTTGTTGGTAACAAATTCAATTGAGATATTCGTTCTGAAGATAGTTATTTTATCGGAATGCATAATAGAAACATTCTCCCTTATATTGAAAGAAGTAAATGATGCCTTGCATAAAATATCTGACTTTGTTTGCTGACATTGCTAAATTATTATCTACGTATCTTTTGTATAGATTTTGCGTTACGTATAATTGTCTGCACAAGTTCTGATATGTATGAGCTGGAAAAACTAAATATGGATGTCCTGTCATATCAAACATCATTTTTTTTTCACATGGTTTCTGAAAATTTATTGTTCTTTCTCTATTATTCAAGATTCCATGTCCGTACATTTTTTGAATATTATTGCTTGCATGGTTGATTACCTTCCCAAGATTTGAACTTTACACTTGTGAGTCCCCAGGACATCAATATTTTTATTGCTTTCTATAGAAAAGGCATTCATTAGTAGCCTTTATCATCTTTTTCTCTGTACCATTTATTTTTTCTTTCCCTACTTTTCTTGTTTTGGTTGATTGTCTTTATTTTTTGCTCATTCCCTTATTTCAATTTTTATTTTGTTAGCCTCCATCTTCTTGTGAACCATTGCTTTGCAATGTAATTTTTTTGGGTCTTTTTTGGGTAATAAATATGCTATTATACAAGGCTACTTTTCCAACTTTTTTTTTGTTTGTGCTAGTATTTTAGCAAAGTCATACACCGCAACAAGGATACTTGAAAAATTGCCCATCCAAAATGTTGCACTTTATCTTAATTATTTCCGCCAATATTCACAACAAAAATACATATTGAGTTATTTAAACAAACATTCATAAAAATAAAAATATTATATGTTTACAGTAAATAGTTATACTAACTAAAATATTACATGTTTACGGTAAATTAAACAAAGTTCTGCTAACAATGCATTAATACAACATCCGTAAAAGAAAATTTGCTCTAAACTAACAGCTAATCTCTTAAATTACAATCCAAATAAAAACAAACAGACAACCTAACAATCCAATAACTCACTTAAGAAGTTCATAACTACAACAACATTTAAATAAAGAAATAAAGCAGTTAAAAACAACTGAAATGGTTACGCCCATATCTGACAGCTTCAAATGTTGAATAATAAATGAATGAAAACCAACTTTAAGGATGCATCAAATGAAAACTAATCTTTTCAAAACTGTCAACTCATTGTTTTGCAAGTGTAAACATGTATAAATAAATTATTAAGCATGTTAAATAACAAGACACCTTAAATTTAGCTAACATTTCAAAGCAATAAATAAATTAATGCTTTAGGAAAGAGAGGCATACCATGTCAGATAAGCATGTCCACCTCGCATATACATTCTCTTCAGCCATTTCAATTTCTCTTCAAGACCTCCCATACTAAACCATATTTCTCTCTTTCTTTTTAAACTCAGATACTCTATAGTGAAGTCATAAAAATCATCATTAATTGAGACTTAAGGAATTGAGGGGAGCTCAACGATAATCTCAAGAAAACTACAGCCTTGCTAATCTATATGCAAAGAAGTGGAATTAATCCTAGTCGACATGCTCTTAAGTAGTTGATCTCACATTGACATTAGCTGTGAGCCAATTTTAGACGTCTTTTTTTTTTCTAGCTCGAACCTTAGAAAAATCTCTTTCTTTTCTTTTTCCGCTTTCCTTGTGTTGTTGCTGCTCAACATATTCACCTCACCAATCATTCAAGAAATGTCATTCTGAAATTTGAAAACCCATCCTCCTCCGAATCACCACTTTCTTCTTCCAAATCAGCTTCAACAATGTTGACATTGCTAGTGCCAGGATCAACACTATCATTGCCACCAAGCACTCTTAACGATAGTGTCCACACATACTTTCTAGTAGCAAAAATTTTGGAATACATTCCATCAAAATTGAACTTCAAAGATGGTTCAATACCAGCATGTTTGAATTTTTTGGCTCCTTTAATTTCCTACATAAAAGAAATATATGTAATTAATGCAACATCATACAATAAATCAATTTAAGAAACAGGACAACAACAAATGAAATAGTTAATATCATGAAAATTAACCTGAATTTTTTCTTTCCACAACTCATCACTAGCCGAGATTGTTCCTAATTTGCTACTTCATCCCACACTAGTTTCAGAAATAAGATTTGTCCATATCCTTCAATCCTTTTTGTATCCATCCCATTTGTTTTTCAGTTGTGTTTTGGTGAATACATGGTCGGTTTGTTCTTTGAATGATATTTTAAGAAATTTCTAACATGTTTTATCAAAATAAGTATTAGGTTTTATTCTCATGTTAATGGACTTATTGTATAGGTCACAAAATGTATACAATATTTTCTTTGTCCAAGCAGCTTTATCTATAGATTCAGTACCTTTCATTCTATATTTTAAAACATTCATCAAAGTTTGATAATATAATTCAAAGAAGTTAACAAAACCAGCATGTAATATCAACAACGAGACGATGATACTACCTTAATTATGTAATGTTTATGGGAAGGATCATAAGTAAAAAAATAATAATTTGAAATTAACTAAGGTTATGCATTGATTACCATTGTAATCAATCCAAGAAATGTGTTATCAACAAGCAACTGCTTTTAAAAAAAATAACACATTACCTATAGAACCTATACAACCAGTCGCCAAACATATTAAAAATTCATAGAAATCAATTATTGAAAATCAAAATAGTAATTAAAAACTGACATTAAATTACTATTTCCACTATTTTCTTAGTAAATTTGCATTGAGAATGGACTAATACGTTGCCCTTGTTGTTGTGACTAGTTTTGATTGATAGGTAGTCGAATTTTTTATTTCTCCTTATCTTCTTTTGTGGTTTCATATTTTTTTGGGTTTTTGCTTATAAGCTGTATTTTTTTGTATAATGGTTGTTTTTTTTATATGTTTGAAGGGAGGTTCATATGGAAAAATTCAATAAAATAAATACGGAATATTGTATCCTAAATAGGTTCATCAAGTTTCTAGTCATGTATTGTGATGTTGTATACTTACTTTGTGTTGTGGACAAAAAATGGTCTTATGTACCCCTTCTTTCCTTTCTAGTAACTTCAAGATACTTGTAAGAGTGACATGTTCTTCTTGCTATTTTGCTCTCCTAATTTATATCAATATCTTGCCTTTTTGAGATTATTAAAGTGTTACAAGAAGAAGTAATAAAATTATTAACAAGGGTTATTGAGTGCTTGCTTTAGCTAAAATTTTGAATTTTAGGTGCAATTCAATGTTTATGCAAGTGTAATTAGAGCTCTTGTAACTCATTTGTTAAAGACATAACATTTTAAAAAAACCGACTGATTCCTTTGAAATAAACTAAATAAAATAAAATCTAAGTTCAATTATAAACACATAAAATAGACTGCAATTCTCAATACAAAAGCAGTTTATAAGAAATAGCTTTTTCAGCATTCATAATTGCCTTCACACATAAGTTAATGCAAAAGTAGCAACTAAATCCAAGCATTAACCCAAATAAAAAATGCAAAACCATTTTACAAGAAGCATAACCTAAGTAACCTAAACTAATCAAACAAACAAAACTCCATCACATATAAGTTAATGCAAAAAAGATTAAAATTTCAAAAGAAAAAAGTAACTACCTTCAAGAATAGATTTCAATCGAAAAATTAATTAAACTAATGATGTAACTTGAACAATATGTTTCAGTTGCATGCTTCTAATATAATTTATTTAAGGAAAACAAACATGACCAAACAAACATAAATTATCAGTAATGATAATTAATCAGAAGAAAAATAATTAATCAAGCATTACATAAATTGAAATATGTAGTTAATTAAAAAATTTTTTTGGATGGACATGAAGAAACGCATGGTCTATGTTGAAACCATCTATGTTTCTCAAACCCTTACTTGTTGTCTTTTCAGTTAAACCACATATATTTACGGTTTATTTATGAAAAAAAATGGAAGCATTGTCAGAAAACATCATAGGCAAATCTAAGTAAAATATCATTTGATTTGAGGAAGATGTGAGGGGCATGATATTAGAAATTGAAAAAAAAAATGAAAAGAAAACCATTTCAGAGCTTATTCTTTGATGAATGAGCTAGAAGATCATTGAATCTTACCTCATTTACAACAAATACAATGATCTTTTCTGGAAATCTTAAAGTAATAAAATAAGTGCAAGCAAAAGAGATTTTGAAAGGAGAGAAGAGAAGTGAGGGGATGAGGGCTAGAGAAATCTCAACACTGCTGGTAATTTTTTTTTATTGGTGCAGAGGTGAGATAGACCACAAAAAGCAAGTCTGGATAGCTTATAAGAAACTGAGGTTGAACCTCGGTCTCTAATCGGTCCCACAATTATAAAAGTGTGCTTTAACCCTATCCAAACATAAAAAAATCTATGTTCCAACCCAACCTCAGTTGCACACACAAAACCAAACACCCTTTAAAAAACTTAGATTATACGATGCTGCTTCATTGTTTACACCTCATTTCTTTCTTTTATTTTGTTTTTTTATAAATTAGTTCTTAGATTTATTTTCTCTTGTTGATTTGGTATTTTCTCTCTCTCTTTTTTCATTTTTCTTTTTACAAATTGGACATTATACTTTTCCCCATTTTGATTTGATTATTTTTGGACCTAATTGTATGAGATAAAGTTTTTAATTTAATTATAAATTAATTGCTATATTAAAAAAGTTGTTAATTACTACACTAAAAAAATCAAGGTTCGCTCCATCTACTTCATTTTTCATAAAAGGTGGACCCTCTTTCTTTCTTTCTTCTTTTTTTATATAAAAAATTATCTTCCAATTTTTCTTCTTTCAAGTGAATGTTTTTTCCTCTTCTTTCAAATTCATCCTTCAATATTTTGTTGGTTTTTAATTGGTCATCATAATTTTTCTTTCAATTTGCTTTCTATGAAGTCATTACATCCTCAAACAAACATCTCGACATTTGGTTGATGCTCAATTTTATAAGCGTCTCTTTTTTTTATCATATCATTAAATAAAAAATAAAGTATTTAAACCCAGTGGAGTCCATAATCCGGGTTGCGGGTTTGACGAATTAAACCACGAAACCTGAGTTAATCAAATATGTTGCCATTTCAATATTAAAAAAAAATGACATCATATTGAAATTTTTTTAAAGCCAAACCAAGCTTTTATTGATCATTTAGGTTGCTTTTGGACACACTAAGTCAACCTGATCACATAGTGGCAACTCCTATACGAGTTAATTTTAAACCCGAGTCAGGCAAGAAGTCAGGTTGAAAGATTTCAAGTTTGACCCTCTAGATTGGAGTTTAATAACAAAGCCAAATAGTTCATTTGTTTTTAAATTCCATATATCAATTTTTTTTTGAGTGAATTCTTTTTGCCTTTATATCTTTCGATTTCATCATTTAATACTTGGTTGATTTTGAATTGGTCTTTATAATTTGTTTCAATTTACTTTTTATGAAGTTATCCCAGTCTTAAACAAAAGTCCTAGTATTTGATTGATGCTAAATTTTATGAATTTTTATTTTTGTTATCATATCATTAAGTAAATAATAGTTAAAAAAAAACAAAGCATTGGCCAAATAGTTTCCTCCACCTGATTCTGCATATATATATATATATAACTTCTAGATGTAAATCAAAAAACTTATGCATGCATCTAATTAAACAACCCAATAACCTTTGTGTAAAGTAATGAAAAAAATAAATTCATCAACAATAAACAATAATGAAATTGAGAAAACCAAGTGAAAAATGAAGATCAAGATATCTTACAACGCAACACGAGTAATTTACCTAGTCATGTTTAATAAATTTCTCTATCAAAATAAATTTGTAATAGAAAAAAAATACAAAATTTATAATAGAAACCGACACACACATAAAATTTATTGAAGAGTAATTATAAAAAAAAACAATGCAAGGCTGCACATAACACATAAAATTTATTAAACAATACTTTAAAAAAAAAATGCAAGATTGCACACATGAAAAATCTTATAAAAAAATCAATATTAAAAAAAATAGTCTTTATAAAATTATGAAAAAACTATAGATGAATCATACTCACCTCTCTTAAAACTACACACACCTAATATCATTTAAAAATAATCAAAATCTAATGAAAACATAAACCAAAAATTTATTTGAAGAAATATACACAAATAATGCATTATTTTTTAAAAACTGAAAAAAAACAGGCCAGACGCTTGTGGGCCTGGTAAGCCAAGCCCAGTTTACCACGCCTAACGCTTGGCACAATGAAGCAACGGCCCGTGCTCGGGCTTGCAACGTCAGGCTCATGCACAAGCTTTTTTTTAATGTTTTTGTCCGCCCCAAATATATAAAAAAATGACGCGTCGCCTATTTCAACTCAGAATTCGGCCACTGTGGTGGCTAGAAAAACGGGGTCCGTCGTTTTTCACCCAAAAATCTCATTTTCAACTTTTTTTTGACCCAAAACACCCAGAAAACACTATAGAGATCTTGTTAAACCAATCCATGGCCATCAAAAAGCCAAAAAACCGCCCAAAACCCTGAAATCCACCGGAACAAAAATTCTTTTCAAGCTTAGATATGTTGTTTTAGGTGTTTTCAAGGTAAAAAAAAAACACTTAAACGTAATCCCCCTCATAATATTAAACCTTTTGACACAAAAATCAATTGTTTTGGTGGCCAGAATTTTCCCTAATGCTAACTTTCTCGCTCTAGGCTGGAATCCAACGACTCCCTCTCTCTCCTCCTAACAGAAAAGGGCTGAAAAAAAGAGAAAAATGAAGTTAGGTGCCAAAATATATTGTCTTGAAATTCAAGGGACCGGTCGTCTTATACCTAAAAAATATGGGGGATTAAAATGAATGTTTCAACAAAACTTTCAACCTGCCTCCCGTGTTACTTGAGATTTTCACTTCAGTCTCTTAGCTTTCAATTTAATCATCTCCTCTAAAAAAATATGCAATTAGGGGATAATTTGAGCTTCAAAGAGTCAACTCACACAAAATAAAAGTTTGAGGATTAAAGTTGTCATAACCTATTTTTTTGGGTTATTCCCATATTAATTTCTTTTTCTTAAAAAAAAAACTACAATAGTGCCATTTTGAACGACACTGTTCTCCTTCTTCCCCTGTATACGCAGAGGCAAGGGAAGAATAGCTTTGCTACCCTGTATTTTTTCTTGCTTTCTTTCTTTCTCCTCACTTGCCCAAACCCTGACAAAACCCATGCCCCTCACCTGCCACCAAACAAGAATGCAGAGGGGACAAGCCCTGCAAGTGGCCTTGAGGCGGCTTCCTAGTGGCCGCCCGGCCACCTCTTACCCTTGTGCCATGATTGGACAGGGATAATAGATCTCTCTCCCCACTTTTTCCCTATAAATACGATAGAAAGAGAGGAATTGGTGGGGGCAAAATAGAGGAAAATAAGAGAGAAAAGAACGGAAAACAGAAGAAAAATAGAGTAAAGGTTGAGGAAAAAAAACAGAGGGAACCAAAGGGCATTTTCACGGTTGGAAAAAAAAACAGAGGGGGACGTTTGTTTGAAACCAAAGGAGCTGAAAACAAAAAAGAATAGAGAAAGGAATATCTGAGCAGAGGAAAAGAATAGAGAAGGGAAGATTTGAGCATAGGAAAAGAACAGAAAAACAAGAAAACAGAGGAGAAGAGAAGAACAATAACCTCCTTCTCTTTTGGTCTCTCTCTCCGTCGTTGGATGCAACACCGCCATCTCAAGGCACCATCAACAACTTCATTATCCGCCTCTCGCCATCTTCTTCCCCTTGCTGGTTGCGCTGCAACAATCTTGAAGAATAAAGAAGAAAACAATGCCTCTGCACAAAAAGAAAAAACAGCAACAATGATTGGTTGCTTCATCGTTGCTTGGAACCAACGCCCGATCGTCTCCACCGCCATCTGCAGCACCGCTAGCAACCGCAGGTCAGCCCTCATCCCTTTCCCTTTCTTCTTTTTCTTCTTCTTCTTCAATCCCTGGCTGCTCGACTGTTCTGCATGAATAGTGGAGTGAATTAATTCACTCTCCACTGTTCATCGGGCCGATGTTGACAAAAAAAACAAATTCAAAATTCCAAAAATCTTTTAAAAAAATTTATGATTTTTCGCATTTTTATCAATTTTGCATAATACTGGTTTGTAATTTTATATTGTAAAGATACAAATCTGGTATTAAAATATATAGTTTTCTTCGAAATGTTAAAACAAAAAAAAATTAAAAAAAAATCTTGTTTTCATACATACGGCCAAGTCTTTCAAAAGAAATTTTTTTTATATCATATTTTCATAAAAAAAAAGACAATTCAAAAACATGTTTTAGCATGCATTTTGACTTTAATAACTAGTTTATTAAAGTCACGACAACTTGACCAATATTTCAAAAAATTTAAAAATATATTTCATTTTCTTTTAATATTAAAGATTTCAAACTTACACGTAAGACATATTCATGATATTAAAAATATAGTTCTTTTATATATAGACTTTAGAACGGTTAAGTTTTACCCAGTAAGATAAGAATCTCCTTACCGAAGAGAACTTTTCTTAAACTGTAGATGGACCAGCAATTGAAAATACAAACAAGACCTTAGATTTCTATCAGACAATTAAACAATGCAGCTTACCTTAGGTAGGATGTATTTGGGGTGCTAATACATTTTCTTTACACAACCAGTCCCCGTACCCGCTCTTTGAGACCGGTTAGAGTTCTTAGTGACTAAAATACTAGGTGTTGACTTTTATTTCCTTTCCCACTGATAAGAGATAAGAATTCCTTGTCTCCTCATATGTGTCAGATAGACACAATACTTAAGAGTTGATTGATCGTCGCGACGCCGCATACGTGCGACAAAAGTGAAAATTTAAAAAAAAATGCATTGCTCGTCATCCACCCTAAATATTAAAAAAAAAACGATGCGTCGCCTGCTTCAACCCAGAATCCGGCCATTATGGTGGCCGGAAAAATGAGGTAAGTCATTTTTCACCCAAAAATCCCATTTTCAATCCATTTTGACCAAAAACACCTAGAAAACACCATAGAGATCTTGTTAAACCAATCCATGGCCACAAAAAAGCTAAACCCCCCCAAAACCCGAAATCTACCCGGAATAAAAATTCTTCCTAAGCTTAGATATGTTGTTTTAGGTGTTTTCAAGGTAAAAAAAAACACATAAACGTAACCTCCTATAATATGGAACCTTTTAACATAAAAATCAACCATTTTGATAGCCGAAATCTTCTCCAACGACCACTTTCTCTCTCTAGACCGAAATCCAACGACTCCCTACCTCTCCTCCCAAAAAAAAAGGACCAATAAAAGAGGAAAATAAATTTAGGTACCAAAATATATTGTCTTGAAATTCAAGGGACCGATCGTCTTATACCTAAAAATATAGGGGATTAAAATAAATGTTTCAACGAAACTTTCAACCCACCCTCCATATTATTCGAGATTTTCACTTCAATCCGTTAACTTTCAATTCAATCCTCTCCTCTAAAAAAATATATAATCCAGGTAATGTGAGCTCCAAAAGGTTAAATCATACAAAATAAAAATTAAAAAATTAAAGTAAATTTCTTTTAAAAATACATTGCTGCAATCCACCATAAATTAAAAGAAAATGTACAGTAATCATAAAAGTACAATGCTTTTTAGCTTTATATATAATTTATGTAAAATGACTAAATTTACTAAGATTTTAAAAGGTAAAGTCATTAAATTTAATAAATTTATCCTGCACACCACAGCGGCCGACTAGCTTGTATAATAATAATAATAATAATAATTAAAAAAAAGTCTTCTGTCATCAATAGTGTGGTAGAAGGGACGTCTTCCCTATTTGCTATCAGAGATGTGGCGCAACCGCAGCGGCTGACTTGATAACACCCGGAAGAAACCAGCCGGAAACGATCTAACATACGGAAATTCTAAAGTCACCCGTCCAGCTCTCTCGCTTTCACCAACCAAAAACCTTTACATATCACAGTCACAGTCACAGTCGCCTCTGCGATTTTCTCAGGTCACCGGATTATCAGCCCGTGTTCCCAGCCGGTAAGTGCTTTCATAATTCCCCAGCTCTTTTGCTTTCAATTTATGCTTATTCTTTCATCTATTAGGGTTTGTTTTAATATATCCGATCCCTTTTGTTTCGGTTCCGGAAGTGTGATATATATCCACACACACAAAAGAAAAATATTCTAAACAAATAAAAAAACAGATTTCCTTTGTTTCGGTGAAATTCACTTTTGATTAGGTTGAGTCTTTCGGTTCCTAGGATTTTACCAAAATTTAACAAATTCGATGATTTAGGTCGTGTTTACCCTCAGAATTTCTTTTTTTTTTTTGTAAAAACTAAGGAAACATTTTTATTAAATTAAAAAAAAAACAAGGGACTCTTTAGCATAAAATATTAGAGGAAGCAAGGGATGGTGTTTTTCAATTTTCTAAAAAAATGGAGAATTTTCAAGAAACATGCATTTTCATTTTTAGTTAGTAAATGCATTTTCTTTAGTTTTCTGTTTCTTGGAAAAATTTTAAACTTTCCCACAAGTAATTGATTGGAGCCTAAATATTTCATCATGTTATTTTTGGTGATATAATAGATGGCTGAAGCAGGGTGTAGTAATGAGCGATTGACTAATGGTGAATTGAATGAGAAGGAAAAAGAATTGGATGATGGGACTGAAGAAAAGAAGGAATTTGTTGCTCCTGCGGTTGGGATGGAGTTTGAGTCTTATGATGATGCTTACAATTATTACAACTGTTATGCCAAGGAAGTGGGATTTCGTGTTAGGGTGAAGAACTCGTGGTTCAAGCGGAATAGTCGGGAGAAATATGGTGCAGTGCTTTGTTGCAGTAGTCAGGGTTTTAAAAGAATTAAAGATGTCAATCGTTTAAGAAAGGAAACAAGAACTGGTTGTCCTGCAATGGTAAGGATGAGGTTGGCGGACTCCAAGAGGTGGAGGGTGTTAGAGGTCATGCTTGAACACAACCACTCGTTAGGGGCTAAGATATACAGACCTGTTAAGAAGGTGAGTACTGGAAACAAAAGGAAGTCCCTTTCAAGTAATTCAGATGCTGAGGGACGTACCATTAAGTTGTATCGAGCACTTGTCATAGATTCAGAAGGTAATGGGAACTCAAGTCTGAATGCAAGAGATGTTATGAATTTTTCTGAACTTCCTGATCAACTGAACCTTAAAAGGGGTGATGCACAGGCTATTTATAACTACTTTTGTCGGATGCAGTTGACGAATCCAAACTTCTTTTATTTGATGGATCTCAATGATGAGGGGCATCTGAGAAATGTGTTTTGGGTTGATGCTAGGTCAAGGGCTTCTTGTGGTTACTTTGGTGATGTTGTTTATATTGACAACACGTATTTGTCAAGTAAATTTGAGATCCCACTGGTGGCATTTGTTGGAACGAATCACCATAGCCAGTCTGTTTTACTGGGCTGCGGCCTACTTGCAGGCGAGACAACTGAATCTTATATTTGGTTGTTCAAGGCATGGATTACATGTATGTCAGGTTGCAGTCCACAAACTATTATTACAGACAGGTGTAGAACTTTGCAAACCGCAATAGCAGAGGCGTTTCCAAGAGCTCATCATTGTTTTGGATTGTCGCATATCATGAAAAGAGTACCAGAAAAACTGGGAGGATTGCGCCACTATGATGCTATAAAAAAAGCGTTTATGAAAGCAGTTTATGAAACTTTGAAAGTGATTGAATTTGAAGTAGCATGGGGATTTATGGTCCAGCGATTTGGAGTTGGTGATCATGAATGGCTTCAGTCATTATATGAAGATCGTGTTCGGTGGGCTCCTGTTTATTTAAAAGACACAGTTTTTGCTGGAATGTCCGCTTCACGGTCAGGTGAGATCCTAAATCCATTTTTTGAGAGATACGTGCATAAACAAACTCCTTTAAAAGAATTTCTGGACAAGTATGAACTAGCATTACAAAAAAAGCACAAGGAAGAAACTATTGCAGATATTGAGTCCAGAAGCGTAGGCCCCGCTTTGAAAACCAGATGTTCATTTGAGTTGCAGCTGTCGAAGTTGTACAGCAAGGAAATATTCAAGAAGTTCCAATTTGAGGTGGAAGAAATGTATTCGTGTTTTAGCACCACACAGATACACGTTGACGGGCCAATCATTATATTTTTGGTCAAAGAGCGTGTTCTGGGTGAGAGTAATAGGAGGGAAATTAGAGACTTTGAGGTTTTATACAACAGAAGTGCAGGAGAGGTTCGTTGCATCTGCAGTTGCTTCAACTTCTATGGGTACTTATGCCGCCATGCATTGTGTGTGCTTAACTTCAATGGAGTAGAGGAGATCCCATGTAAGTATATACTGCCACGATGGAAAAAGGATTACAAGCGCTTGTATATTCCAGACCATAGTTCCAATGATGTTGATTCTACCGATCATATGCAATGGTTTAATCAATTGTATAGAAGTGCTTTACAAGTTGTGGAGGAAGGGGTGATTTCTCTTGAACATTACAGTGTCGCACTAGAAGCTTTTGAAGAGTCGCAAAATAGGGTTCGTGAGGTAGAAGAAAAGCAAGCATAATCCCGCCATAGGAAGCTGCTGCAAATTCTCTGTAAATATAATTGCAGTCTTGTAGGGCTGTGGTAGGGTGGCAAGATTGAACTGTTGGTCTTGCAATTGCAAGACTAGGGATTCTGAGTTGGGTGAGCATCTCTTTATACAAAAACAATAAGAGGAGCAGAGTCTCCAAATTCTTGTTGCCATTACCTTACTGCATTGGAACCATAGGGTAGCTAGGTGATGGCTGATTAAATAATTTCAGTCTTCTATGATTTTCCTCCCTCTCCATTTTGCTGAGGGTTGGCTTGTACCTGTTATTTTGTAGAGTGTAAAATACACAATTTCTTCATCTCCCATCTTTGCTTCAACCTAACTAGTAAAGTCTCTAGCAACCTGTAAGGTATTTACATCATAAGCTAAATAACATTTTATTTATATGTGACTTATGCATGGTTGCAAAATAGTGAGATTTAATTAGTTTTTTTTTTCAATCTATATACTATATATTCTCAAGTAATGGAAACTTTCCCTTCACTTTTTTATTTTATTTTTTTGAGGAAAATACCTAAACTAAGCAAAGAAATCTCATTTATTTTTTTCCTTAATGTTTTATACTTTATTTTTTCTTCCCTTTTCCTACTTCTTTAGATTTTCGTTCATGCATTTACTAATTCAACATCTAAAACAATGAACTATATGCATAATCTCTTTTTTATTGATTTAATTTTAAGTGAATTTGGCATTGTATTTTCACTTATTTTAGTTGTAACTCTATTTGGTTTATTGTAGAAATACCTCAATTTAGTCCCCATCCTATGTACTCGTCTAAATTGGATCACAAATGTATCATGTTTACCAATTAGGTACCAATTGTTATAGAAAACTCTCAAGCAAGACCTATTAATATTCATTAATTTTCCTATCAATCGTTATTTAAAATGATGCCGTTCTATTGCATAGAATATGTACATTAGATGTAGTTAAAAAAAATCCCATTAGTTTGAAAATATTAACAGAAACGAACAAAAGGACTCAATTGAGAAATACAAGAGATATGTGGGGCCTAAGTGATAAGAATGTAAGAGTTTAGAATGTAATTGAGAATGTGTATACAAGTTAGGGACTGAATTAGGGTTCTCTTTATTTCAACCTTAAGTTGCTCCTTACAATATTTTCATATTGGCCCCTCATTTATTTTATTTTAATTTCACTACCATACATACATACATACATACATACATAAGAAATAATGATTTATTTTAATAAGAACTCCTCTACTCTTCAAACCTCTGTTCCAGTTACAGATCCCAACTTCTTTTACGTGGTAGATCTTAACGAGAAAGGATACATGAGAAATTTGTTTTGGACTGATGCAAGGTCTAGGGTTGCATCTGCTTATTTCTGTGATGTAATTGCAAGTGACACTGTGTGCTTGACATACAAATTTGAAGCACCACTGGTTGCATTTATTGGAGAAAACCACCATGCCATCCTCTTGGGCTGCGGTATGCTTGCCGGTGAAACCACTGAATCATATGCATGGCTGTAGAGGGCATGGCTTACTTGCATGTTAGGACGTCCTCCGCAAGCTATCATCACTGACCAATGTAGAACCTCGCAAACTGCTATTGCTGATGTTTCCCCAGAGCTTCTCATTGTTTTATTTTGTCACGTCTCATGCAAGGAATTCCAGATATACTCTGGGAGAATTGTTTTATTTTGAAGGAACTCAAGTATCATTGAATAGAAAGTAGTTCACTACTTCCTCGAGCCTGAGGAATTTGAAGCTGCTTGGGAAGATATGACACAGCGTCATGGAATTAGGGATCATAGATGGATCCAAGCATTACACGAAGACAGGAAAAGGTGGGTTCCAGCTTATTTGAAACAGACACTGGCAGGAATGTTACTGCTGCACTAAAATGAGACTGCCATCTTTAATTTCTTGAAGGACATCTGGATAGCCATGCTTCTCTCAAAGTAATTTGGGACAATTATGATCAAAGCTCTACAGGAAAATCATCGGCTTGAATCCTTGGCTGATATGGATTTGAGGAATTCAAGTTTTATGCTAAAACCAAGATGTTACTTGGAGCTGCAGCTGTCAAGGTTGTACAAAAAGAAAATCTTGAGGAGATTCATAAGGAGGTGGAGGGCATGTTCTCCTGTTTTAGAACAAGACAAGCTTATGTTGATGGGCAGGTGATGACATATATTGTCAAAGAACAAGTTGAAATTGAAGGAAGCAAGCGGGAGACTAGGGATGTTCTTTGTGCTTGTGGATTGTTTATTTATGTAGGCATGCATTAAATGTTCTTAACCAAAATGGCTTGGAGGAGATCCCGCCGCGATATATTCTCACACGATGGAGAAAAGATATGAAGCGTTCTTATGTTCTTGATCACAACTGCCGTGGTATTGATACTAATAGTCCAACTCACAGGTACGACCATTTGTACAGATGCTATGTGCAGGTTGTAGCGGAAGGAAGGAAATCACAAGATTAATGTTACGAAGGAAGCTATTGATGCGAAACCGTGGGATATAAATATTCAGAAATCCACAACAAAATTGATAAACAATCCAAGAAATTCAAAATTAAGGTTTGAAAAGAAACATGGACTAAAAATAGCCATGTATCTAAGAATTCAAGGTATTTAAAAAAAACTTGAACCCGTTAGTTATAACAAAACATGAACCCAAAGTATACAAAGACGCCACAATGTCATTTATACATTGATAGGTTAGTTGTTGATCTCTGTCTAAATAAAAAACATGTTTTGCACTTGGCAAAAACCTGAATTATTCAATAACAAAAGGCTGTCAAAATTTGACAACCATGAAAAACATATATAGTCCTTCTAAATAACCCTAATAGATAATTGATCTGAGGCCCAAAACAAAATCCAAAAAAATTAAAGCTCAAAACACTTAATAAACCCTAAGTAACGACTACTGGGTTGTCATGAACCCAAATTAAAGGTAAAGTCAAACAAGTCCACAACAATGAACATAATACAAAACCCTAATAATAAATATAGTTCTTCATGAAACAAGCTTAAATAGTCTAAAACAAACAAAGTACTCCAGCTCTCATTTCCTTAAGTAGCTAGGATAAATAAAGAATCTTTGCCACATTTAAAAACTATATTGTTGTTCATTAAAGATCCTTGTAGAATTAGAAAACTTCCAAAAATAAACTGCTAAATATCTTTGTATTATTAGGAAAAAAATCATTTTCAAATAAGAAATCCACAAGTCAAAAGGCAACACATAAAAAAATTCATACAACACATTATGACCTATATCGTGATGCCTTTCTTAAATCTGATAGGCTTGAAATTTTAATTTAGTATAGAACAATACCTCTTGAAACTTTTGATAAAATTTCAACTCGATTCAACAATCGAATTTTGATGTATGCTTGTTAGTTCAAAACTAGACAATAGAAAACATTATTCTAAAATCCAAATCTGATTGTTCAACTCTTGCATAGATCGTATCATCCCTCTAAATATAAGAGGATTCGTCCTTGAATCTGTAACATGAAGAACACCCTCTAAAGGCAATAAATCACCTTCAACCCAAAACAAATGATCACCATCAGAACCCTGTATAGTCTTGTTAGCAAAGAAAATATTCTAAATAAACTTCTCCTTCACATACAAACTCTCATTTTCAGTCATACAGGAAGGGGAATCCTTAGTCAACCCTAATTACTTAGTATGGAGAAGCGATGGATTATTCGAGGTACTTAGAAGCACAGGAATGCAAAGCCAAATGGTAGTTAAAAAAAACAAGATCATTTGTCACTAGAAAACCCAAGAGAAAAAGGGTGAGAAAAAGGGTCAACAACGAACAAAAGCTGCAAGATAAGTTGGATAAGCTGAGAATTGAGCTAAGTAATAACATGAGTCAGCAAAAATTCTTAGAAAACCAGTTGTTTGAAGAAGAAAAGATGAAGGCCTTCTTAAACTAGTAGTTAAGAGAGAAGGATGAACGAATAGCTATATTAATGCAAAAATTAAAATGGGAAAACAACGATCAAGAGATGGCCATGAAGTTTGAGAAAATTATGCATGAGATCCAAGAGCAATTGAAGAAAAGAGTGACCAAGTATGATAATCTAGTAAACAAGCATGTGATGTTGAAAAAGGAACTAGTAATTGTATAAAAGGGTTATGAGGACAGGAGACAATCTGACAAAGGATTGATAACTTTTTTGAAAAAAGAAATGGATCACAACAGAATGAGGTTGGAGACTGAAAAGAAAAAGAATAGATTGGCTAATCTCAGTATTGAGGAAGAAAGAAGCTTAAGAGCTCAATACAAGACCCAAGCTGATGATGAGAGAGAAGCAAGAAAGGTAGCCGAGTCAAACATAAGAGAATATCAAAATAGAGCAAATGTTTTGAGAGATTGGGTCTCTATAGTCCAGTCTAAGCTAGAGTTTTAAAAGGAGGAGTTGAAGAAACTGAAAGAGCAAAATCTAAAATCTGAAGAAGAGTTGAGATAAAAATTCAAAGATTGGTATGATCACATCAGTCACTCCGATGTACAACTAAACATGAAGATAACTGAGCTCAACATTGAATAAGAAGAACTTTAGAGGGCTAGGAACCAAATTCAATAACTAGATAGGATAATTCAGATATTGGATAAGAACAACGAGTCACTAGCTACAAGCAACAATGCATTACTTCAAGACAACACTTTGTTCCACTACAAGAATGAGCAGATAAACAAGTTGATTGGTATGGTGGCTCTGAAGGAAAATGAGCTGTGAGTGAAGGCCTCCATGATCTGTAATAATATTGGCAACTATGAAGGGTATTTGAGTGAGGTTTTAGCTTTTTTAAAAAAATATAGCCAATATAGGGATGTCATTTGGGAATGAGTAGAGATGTATAAAAGTCTTATTCCATAATGTAAACTCCTTGTATGAACTACCTGTTTTTTGTGAATGAAAAGGGTTTAAACCCACTATTTTATAGTACCTTCTAATGTGTATGAAGTTCAACCAATTCGAGGACTTAGGAAAGATCTCTTCAAATCTATCAGACTATGGATTTCGCTCGTACTTAATAAGAAAGTCATGGATTAGCTCTTCGAACAAGTTAATCTATATCCGATACATGTGTACATATATTTGCATTCATAAGCATGCATACTTTCATATCTTAGAGTTTAAATGAGTGCATTCCAGGTTGAAATACAGGTCCTTAAAAAAGCTCAAATCCGTAGAGTTTACAACACTCGACTTTAACAAGAAATATGGAAGACGAAGAACGCACTTACCATGATGCCCACTTCCAAGAAGAGTTGGGTTCCCTGAAGGTCATGGTTCGCATGCTCGAGCAAACACTTAGAAATACTTCTGGTGAAAGCCCGTCCAATTGGTTTGCCACTTTTATTTAGAATCAAGCAACAAATCAACCCTAGGAAAGGATTGGCGAACAAAGTTAAAAACCTTAGTATAATGCAGCATTTGTGTAGACAACAATGCCAACACTGGCCCTTGTAGTTGTAGATACACTCGTTAGTGAATCTCATAAGAAAAAATCATATGAAGATATTAATCAGGATAAGATGGAAGCATTAGAAGCCAGAATAAGGGCTACTGAGGAAGTATATTTGTATGATCCCATTTAAGTCATGTAAATTTATTTGGTCCCGAACGTGGTTGCACTAAAGAAGCTTCATGCTTCTAATTTCATCAAATACACCGGAACCTAATGCCCTATCACCTATCTCAAGTCTTATTGTAACAAAATAAGAGAAGTAGTGTACGATGAAAACCTACTAATGCATTTTTTTTAGGACAATTTAAGTGGAGCAGCGCTAAGCTAATACATAAGACTAGATAACACAAGGATTTAAAGATGAAAAGATCTGATTGACATTTTCATCAAGCAATATAAGTACAATATGGATATTTCCCCTAGTAGAACCAGTTTTTTTCATCTAGAGAAAAGGGACAAAAAATACATGGGAGAGTATGCTAAAAAATGGAGGGATTTGGCTACATAGGTACATCCTTCACTTTTAAATAAAGAGATGATTACCTTATTCGTAAATACGCTAAAAGCATTATACTACAAGCACATGATGGGTAGTTTAGCACAACAATTCATTAATGTTGTGGTCGTGGCTAAGCGTATAGAGTAAGGGATAAAGAGTGGAAGAATTTCCATGCCTACTGAGAAAAAAAATCTTTCAAGGGAAGCAAAAAAAAAAGTCGATCATATCAAATGTGGCTACAGAGGTAAACCAAACCACTTCTAGAACTATAACACTCTATCCTCTTTATCCCAGATTGCCAGCATATCAATTTTAACTCTCTATTTCCCACCAAGAAACCTAAGACTTAAACCAACCAAGTCATTAATCAAATTGAGCACATAACAAAGAAAAATTACCAAAGAATCCAAGAACAACTACCCCTGTTACCATTACCCATGATCGAGATGTACCAAAAGCTATTAAGTATCATATAGGTAGCTTTGGTACCACTCGTGCCTTTGCAGCCACCATTTCCTAACTGGTATAAGCTAGACCTCACTTATGAGTACCACGTTGGCATTGCAAGACATAACATTCATACCTACAATGCCTTTAAGAAAAAGATCTTGTAGTTAATTAAAGCCTTTTCAAAATATGATTGACCTGAAATTTTCAATCAATATATAAAAATACCTATTGAAACTTCTAGTAAAATTTCAATTCAATCCAACAGTCAGATTAAGAGTTATGTTTGTTAGCGCAAAATTGGACAGTAAAAAACATTAAACTAAAATATGAATTTGATTGTTCAATCCTATAGAGGACTAACCAATAATGCAATGTTTTTTAAACAAAAAATTATGTATAATTTTATTGCTTCTCTGTATATGTGTGCCTGTGTGTAAGGTTGTAAGCATATGAAAACCTTGTAGCTGAAATGTACATAAAGGGTAAAATATACCAAGGCATATATTGTATCGGTCAAAGTGCAATAGGTACTTAAAAAAATTATTCAATCTAAATTATAGTATAAACTAAAAGAGGTAGTGCTTTTGTTGTGCATCACCTCACATAATACTATTCATTTCAATAGTGTTTTTTTTTTCCTTTGCCTTAGCCTTTGCCTTTGGTTTTGTTTTCTTTAAATATGTATTTCTTTTTCTAATTTTATACTTTAACATTTTATTTATTGGATATTGGTCTTCATAATTTATTGTGGTTTGCTTTATATATGGTTAGCTCGGTCTCATAACCCGTATCACGTGTTTGGCGAGTTGACTCGATTTTTTTTTATCTTTTTTAATTGACATTTTTTTTTCAATTTCATCCTTCAACATTAGGTTGATTGGGAATTAGACTTCATAATTTATTCTGGTTTGCTTTTTATAAGGTTATCGTAGTCTTATGACTTGAGTCATGAGTTTGGCGAGTTAACCTAGTTGGCTCGTGTTTTTTTTTTGTCTTTTTTAATTGATATTTTTTTTTTCAATTTCATCCTTCAACATGGAGTAAATTATGAATTAGGCTTCATGATATATTTTGGTTTGTTTTCTATGAGGTTATCCTAATCATATGACTCGAGTCATGTGTTTTACGGGTTAACCTGGGTAGACTCAGGTCGTTTATTGTGTTCTGTTTTTAGATTTTTTTTTCAATTTTAACCTTTAACAATGGGTTTTCAATAATTGGGCTTCATAATTTGTTTTCATTTGGTTTATATGTGGTTATCACAGTCTCATGACATTGGTCGTGGGTTTGGCAAGTTAACACGGGTTGATCCAAATTAATTTTTGTTTATTTTCTATAAAGTTATCCCAATTTCATGATCCATGTTACAAGTTTGGCAGGTTAAGTCAGATCATTTTATTAATAATTTTTTTTCATTTCCATTCTTCAATATTGAGTTGATTGGGAATTGAGCTTCATAATTTTTTTTTAATTTTTTTTATATGAAGTTATCATGGTCTCATAATCCAGGTCACAAATTTAAGAGGTTAACCTGGGTTGGCTCAGATCGATCCAATATGTTTATGTTTGAATATTAAATTTTAAAAAAAGTTATCATAAATTTTTATTAATCAAACTACTTTTTTACTGTTCATCCATGTTGCCTTTGGAACCATTAAATGTATCAGCTGTTACGAACTAAGTTAGGTTCAAATTTGACCTTACAATGTCACGACTAATTTTTCAAAGTTAGGAATATCTCTCAAACCGTTTATTAGATTAAGCTGTAATTTTAAAGGGAGATACTATAAACATGGAACTATATTGTGGTAAATTTCAGGTTAAATAGAATTTGGGAACATATTATTTCAGAGGGTAAAAGTTACTAGACAAATCTTGTCAAATCTTCTAGACTAGACCTTTATGTACTGTTTGGGACATATCTAGAGCTATAGATGAAATTTTTTTTGTGATTCATATTAGAATAGAACTAAATATCTCAAGCTTTCAAACCATATATGGTAGGCCCAGTAATTCATCCTGATGAGAGAGAACGATGTGATTGAAGTCAGGACTGAAATTTGCCAAGAATGTGCGAAAATTGAAGAATCGGTCTACTTGGAGGAATTTTAGTATGAAGAAATTTTTTATTATCTTATTTAAACTAGTTATTACTAGTTCAGGCACATTATCTTGCAACCCAAAAGGGGTCCATTAGTGTTAGTTAGAGGATATTATATTATGTTTTTTTGAACTGCAAATTTTTATAGTAAATTAAAGAATAAACATGAGTTTTTTTTTGTGGAAAAATAACCTTTCTTTGCTAGGACAAAGATCGTATACTGACTTATCGAAGATTAACTAGCTTCGTGGTGTCATTTACATACTTGAGGTTCTTAGATATACAGTCATCTCTAGGTCCAAGCTTTTTTTCAATACCTTTGGTTATTAGGTATAGGGTTACCTCTGGGCCAGAGTTCTATAAAACCTGATTTTTAGTTTTTCAAGTTGTTATCTACTTTGTTAGGGGTTGCTTGACCACTTGATCAAGAGCTCTGCATCAATTGATATCAAAACTAGGTTCCAAAATCAGGTTATATCCTTTATTTTCTTCTTGTTAGTTTCAGCTTTCTTAGCTTTAGTTGTCTTTGATTCAGTTTTTTATTATTTCTCGTCTAAAGCTTAGTATTTTTGTGCCTAGGTTAGTTAAAAAAATGTATTATTTTAGTTTGTTGTTGTCTTAGAATATGTAAGTAGAATAAAGAGTAAAAAAAGAAGAAGAAAAAGAACGTTCAAAAGTCACTTTAGTCGAATCTACCATAGTACACAAAGAGAGAATTTGAATTTGGACAAAACCAATTAATCAAAATCTAAAATATTATATACTGGTTCTAGGAGTACTAATCACATGCCATATAAAAATTAAGCTCATTAGGAGATCATTTGCTATAGTAACCAAGGTCGACATTAAAACTTGTTGTAACAGGTCAGATTCATATCAGAAAGGAATTTCAGGTCCAATAAATTTAGTGAATTATAAAATTTTATATACTAGGTTTTAAGGTTCTAATGACACCCATCAAATTTGAGATCATTTGGAGTTCTTTTGCTATAGGAGCTAAATTCAGGATTTGAACTTATCGTAACGGGTCTAATTCACGTTAGTAATTCAAACTTGTTTCGCTTATGTTATTTTTCAATTATGAAAGTATCATAACATCATAATTGAAATACTTACGTGTCATTTAATTTTTTTTTATAACCTTTGCATCTTTTTTCTTTCACGTCTTCAAAAACATCCACTTTTTGTACAAATTCGCTCATTACTCGTGAAATTATAATTGTAGTTTTGTCTTTGCTTGTTTTCATATTTTTCTTAGTTCTTAAGGCATATACATGTATTTGAATATGCTGTTAAAGCTATTATATTTGGTGTTGGAATCAGTTCCGCAGGATCCGAAGAAAGGTGAGACGAGAGGAAAAAGACATAGCGAGCGTATTTAAGTGAAAAGTCTATATTTAAGTGAAACACAAGAGGAGTGTAAACTTGTGAGAGAGTGGGTAAGAAATTTATATATTTCTTGTCACCTAACCAATTCTCAGATTCGAAGATATCATAGGCAAGTAACAACATGACACTATAGAGAGGAGACAATGAAATAGTAATTCAGGTACACGTTATGAATTAGCGAATGGATCAGATGACCAATGAATTCGGAGATAGGTTTGATAGATTGGAGAGGAAACATGCTAATGATCATGGTAGGGTTCAAAATAAACCTGAGCGAAGATAATTTAATGTTAGGACGGTTGAAAAGGAGAGCTTGTATATTAAAGGGACCTATTGTAACTTAGTTATAAATAGTGGTAGTTACACTAACATAGCTAGTACTAAATTGGTGAGAAACTTAAACTTGCACACTACCATACATCTCATACCTTATAAATTATAGTGGTTCAATGATGATGGTGAAGTGAAAGTGAAAGTGAATAACCAGGTTTTGGTTGCTTTTTTTATTGGTAAATATTATGATGAAGTGTTATGTGATGTTCTGCCAATGTAACCTAATCACTTGTTGTTTGGTAGACCATAACAGTATGATAAAAGAGTTATGCATGATGGAGTGACAAATAAGTATTCCTTTGAGATGAATGGAAGATCTATAACTCTTATATCTTTGACACCTAAACAAATATAAGAGGAGCACCTGAAATTAAAGAAGGAGAAGATGGTTGAAAAAGAGAGTTTGTATATAAGATAGACCTTCTTTTCTAACAAGGTTCTTCTTGGTTTTGATGATGATGTTATTTTCTATTTGGTATTGATTTGTTGATCTTAGAATATGTTTTACTTGACATAGATTCTATGTCAAATATTTTTAAAGAAGGGGAGGATGATACGAACAATCCAAGTCCGAATTTGGTCTTAAAAGGTCTACTAACTAATTTTGCGAGATTAGAAATACCTTTTAAAACATACATCGAATTAAGCTGAGATTTTACAGTGAGATACTAGACATATGGAAATATATTGTGGTAACTTTCCAGGTCAAATGGAGTTCAAGAGGAACATATTAGTTCAAAGGGTCGAAGTTACTAGACAAGTCTAGTAAAATCTGCAAGACTAGACCTTTGTGTACTATTTGGGACATATATGGAGTTACAAGTGGAATGCTTCTGCTATTCAATTTGGGATGGAAACTAGACACCATATATGGTAGGCCCAATAATTCATTTAGACGAGAGAACAACATGTTTGAAGTCATGATTGAAATCTGCCAAGAATGTGCAGAAATTGAAGATGCGGGCTACATGAAAGAATTTTAGCACGAAGACTTTGTTTTTATTATCCTATTTATTTATTTCATGTTGTATAATTATTTTTAAATTCGGGTTTGTTCTGGCCCATTAAACATTGTTTAGGGATTTATTTTATATTAAACTTATGTTAGTTGATTACTAGTTTATGCTCATTAGCTTGCAATCCAAAAGGGATCCATTAGGGTTAGTTAGAGGACATTATTTTATGTTTTTTTGAGCTGCGAATCTCGACAGCAACTTGAACAATAAATGTGAGTCTTTCTTTTGTTTGTTTGTGGCAAAACAACATTTCTTTGCATGGACAAATATTGTACACTAATTTATCAAAGATTAACTGGTTTTGTGAAGTTATTCACATACTTAGAGTTCTTAGATACAAGGTTATCTCTGGGTCTAAGTCTTTTTCCAATATATTTAGTTCTTAGGTAAATGGTTACCTTTGGATCAAGGTTCTATCAAACCTAATTTTGGTTTTCCAGGTTGTTGTATACTTCGTTGAGGGTTGTTTAACCATGTGATGAAAAGATTTACATCATTAGGTCACATTGGATTAACCTCTACATGGTTTTAATTTTTTTTACTTGAAAAATGTTAGCAATGCTTGGGTGTTTCTTTTGTATGTTTTTTTTTAAAAATTAATCCAACCCGCAGCGTAGCGTGAGCTAACGAACTAGTAGCATCTAAACCAGATTAACAATCAAAATTAGTCTTTCTGTTAAATGGAAATTTATATCCAATATGTTTGAAAGTGTTATAGGTCTATCTCATAGCCTGTCTTTGCCTAGGGCTCTCATGTTTTTTGAATTACAAACTATAGCAACCTAGGATTTACCTTGGACTCTGGTTTAGGTGAGTGTGAGTCGTTTTTTTAAGAGTCTCCGGTGTCTATCTCGCTTAGCCAAGCTAGATTGTGCTTTCTATGGGATTGCTCCATAGGGTGCTTGCTTGAAAAATCTATCAGTCTACATTGCAGGTTTCCCTATGCTTGACCCTTGTTCAAGCTAAAGGTTACTTCATATCTTTGTATGTTTATGGATTTGGAGTAGGATGATTAAGTTTTTTTTTTTTTTTGATTGAGGAGTTAGATCGGCATAAATAATTCTATTCTAGAAATAGTTCATTGGATTTCAACTACGTTTGCTTTGTTAATGCAAAAATGACAAATTAGTTTACTTCCACATGCATTTGATTTGAATCATTTTATCTTGCAGGTCACTCTCAAGTCAAGTAAAAGGGATGAATGACAATTGTTGATTATTGGTTTAGGTCTAGTCTCCTTATGAAGGATGAGTCTCGTCCAAGTATTTAGAGGAGTTACTAAGAAAAGTAACTGCTTTCTCTATATATATATGGATATAACCCGTATGAAAAAAAGAATTTTATGATTGAAAGAATATAGTTCTTTCTTTTTCTTCTCTCATCTTGAACTCTCTATATTAACTTGACAAGATTTATAAAGATGTTTGTACTGGGAAATATTTTTTAATTTTAGTAATTAAAATGTCACTAAAGTAATTGATCCAGAATCAAGAAAACAAATTCTCACGTCACAAGTAAGTTTCCTTTTATTCTAGAGCAGTTGATCTTGATGACAAGCAGAACGGCTGATGTTTTGACGAGAATTAACATGAGTTAGCAGAATTAAAAAAGAAGCTGTTAATTAGTGGTTGTTGACAAATTAGGTTTACATTTTGGCTGAATCTTTCATGTGTAACTGCTACTGAATCCTTCTATGTGCTGTAAACGCTCATTTTAAACAATCAAATGAGACAGTCAGTTCCTCAAGATTCTTTCTCCTCTCCTTTTCTTTTCAAAGTCTCTCAAACATATGATCTATTCCATCAGTAACACTACACTTTTTTGTATCCTGATAATTGACAATGAGAAGTAGAGACAGCAGTGCTATGTGCTCTTACAAAACTTCTTCGTACAGGTTATGAACTTTTGTAAGATCAGGCATAATTCTTCTCTTTGAGCTTTTAATGGACAGGGTGTACAGACTTAGTTGGCTGGGATTTAATTTGCTCGTATTCAGATCATGGTTATTTCTAGTAGATAGGCCAATTTGAATTCTTTTTAGAGAAGAAACAATACTTGTTTCAGAATGACATTAGCACTGAAGGATCCAAAATGGGTTTTGGTCAGTGGATTTGAACTCTTCCATAGCAGCCAATACTAGCAAGCTCTTGTTTATTTCAAGTCTAAGCCGAGTGAAAGTGCTTACAACAGTATGAGGTTATGTAACCGACAAAATTTGCTTTCGGCAACCAAAAAAAAATCCAGTTTGATCTCTGGTATTAGATGCTTTTGAGAGAGAGAGAGAGTAACTAACAATCTACCACTTATTAACTCACCAATAATCTTTACATGAACAGGAGCCATGCCTGAAATGATGAAAACGAGTTCTATCCCTGACAATAACTTCCCTATCATACACTTTTGACACCAACTTTGCCACATGGTGACAATCTATACACATTCTGAGATTCTTCACAATTCTGATCGTGACCCCAGGACCTGAGTTGATGAGCCCAAATGCAATAGCCAACTTCTCGCTGTGCCGGTAAACTGCATTCTCTTTATCCTCCTCTGCTATATCAAGGAAAACCTCTGAAGTATTAGGTGAGTACCCCGCAATTTTCAAGTCACTTGTCATTTTGTTTAACTTCCCATATATTTCTTTTGTTTGAGGATGTGACTGGTCACCAGCAACAAATTCATGGACAATACCATTCATCTCAATCAAGCTGCAACCTGGGGTTTTCTTGATTCCTCTATCCATCATCATTTGTCGCAATTCACGCAATTTATCCCATTTATTGCAAGCTGCATATATATTACACTGCAGAACATAAACAGCTTCATTATTGGGTTCTAACTCAAGAATCTGCTCTATGGCCCTTTCAGCCATTTCTGCATCTTTATGAATTCTACAGGCACCCAGAAGAGCTCCCCAGACAATTGAATTAGGTTTCATTGGCATGTTCTTAATAATTTCATGAGCTTCTTTTAGATGCCCAGCTTTGCCAAGAAGATCAACCATGCACCCATAATGTGCTATATTCGGTTCAATTCCATGCCGAGCAGTCATGCTGGCAAAAAACTTTTTTCCTTCATCTACCATGCCAGTATGAGTACAAGCAGAGAGAACACCAACATAAGTTACCTCGTCTGGTGTTACAGAAGCTTTCAGCATTTGGGAAAACATATTGAGAGCTTCTTCACCACATCCATTAATTGCTAGGCCAACAACCATGGCTGTCCATGTAAATTTGTCCCGCTGAGGCAATGTATTGAATATGCTTAATGCCATTTCAACATTTCCACATTTGAAGTACATGTCTATCAAAGCATTCCCCACAAAAGTATCATTCTTGACCTTGTTTTTATCAATGTAAGTCCTTATCCATTCTCCTAGCTCTAGCGCCCCAAGTTGTGCACAAGCTGTAAGTACGCTAACCATGGTGAACTCATCTGGTTTTATTTTAGAAGTTTGCATCTCACGGAAAAGCATCAAAGCCTCTTTGTAGCAATTAAGTCGAAGATATCCATCTATCATGACAGTCCACGAGACATGGTCTCTTTCAGGCATTTTATGAAAATACTTTCTCGCTGCATCAACTTGCCCTGTATTCACAAATCCCGTAACAATAGCAGTCCAAGAAATCACGTCCCTATTCTTCATATTCTCGAAAATCCCAAGTGCGACATTCATTTCGCCACATGATGCATACATATCAATCAAAGCATTTTCTACTTTCAAATTAACCTCGACTACACCATTTCTTATGTACTTCTGCACCCGCTTGCCACATTCTAAATCCTTCAACTTAGAGCACGCTGATAATACTGAAACACAAGTAACCGAAGTGGGTAAAATTCCTTTCTCCTCCATCATGTCAAAAAGTTTTCTAGCTTCATCATACTTCTTTATTCTGTTATATCCAGAAATCATTGCATTCCAAGTGACAACATCACTCTTACAACTCATATCAAATATCCCACGAGCCATATCAATTAATCCACACAAAGAATACATATTTATCAAAGCATTGTGAGCAAAGACATTGGAATCAAGCCCATATTTCACTACATGACAATGCAGCTCCCTCCCTAATTGTAAGGCAACACTACGTGTAAAACCCTTGAACAAGAATGGATACGTGTAACAATCCGGCTTAACATTCCTCTCCAACATTTCAAGATACAAAGAAACGCCTAATTTTGGACAAGCAATCCTAGAATACCCTTTAAACATTATGTTCCAACTGAACACGGATGGTTCAGGAATTGTATCAAACAGTTGGCGTGCATAACACATGTCACCAAATTCACGGGAGCAGCAGAAAGAAAGTATCTTGTTTTGTATAATGGGGTTGCATATAATGCCTGTTTTGATTGTTCGGGAATGGATTTGCTTGAGATGGTACATGGATTTGCAGGTTTCAAAGAGGGAAAGTGGAGGGTTTTCAGTTACTGGGGATGATTGACTACATGCCATGGAAATCATTTTCTTGAGAAATGAAGAATGGAGATGGTGTTTTGTGGAGGGAAGATGTATTTCGAAGCCAAGTGAAAATGGCATATAACAAACAAGAATTAACTATATGATATTTTCTGCTCGGAAGCAACCAGCCGCTGTGTGTGTGTGTGTGTGTGTGTGTGTGTGTGTACAGTGTGTGTTTGGTTTAACAAGCTGTATTCTCAAATCTATTTAAGCTTTAATCAATATTAAAATTCTATTTTCAAATTTAATATATTGGAAAAAATAGGAAAACATTGCTGTGATTTGCTCCTTCGATCTAGAATTACTAGTATGAATGCGCATATTTTAAATGTAAAAAAAAATATTGATATCTCGGGTAAGTTTTTAGTAATGTTATTAGATTTAAAAATATAATTATTTTGAAAAAACAATTATCAAGATTAATTTGTTTTATTAATGTATTTTTTTTTATCTTAGCAAATGTAAAGTTTTTTTTAACTTGAATCAGTGATTCTGTTAAAAAAATATTTTATAATTATTAAAGCTTGTTAAATAAAAATATCAAAATAGTATATCTATAATTTATATGTGATTGAAAGTTTAAAAGATCATAAATATAATAAAATTATGATCAAAATTTATTTAAAATTTTTAAGATAAAAAAACTATTTTAATCAAATTTTCATCAATAATTTGTTGTTAGAATTATTATTTTCATGTAAGATACATAATATTTGAAAAAAAAATTATAATATTATTTAAGTACCATATTAAAACTAATTGAATATGATAAATATTTTTTTTGTGATTGCCAAAAAAAACCAAAGAAAAAAAGGGGAGGGAAAGAAAAAAAAAAGACAGAAAAGCAACTTCGGTTTTTTTACCAATCAATTTATTTTTAACCAATTTTTCACCTGAAAACACCTTAGAAACATCCAACAAACCTCAATAAATCTATTTGTGCTCTTAAAGTAGCAAAAAACTGATTAAAAATATAAAAAAAATTCAAACTAACATCAAAATTGTTTTCAAGCCTCGATCTATTTCTTTCAGTAAGATGAAGACCAAAAACCACCATCATCATATACTTGTTATTGAATGGAACAATTTGACACCAAACTTGACCATTTAGGTTGGTAGAATCGTGACAATTCAATACTTTCTCTCTTCATTTTCAGTAACTCCTATTTTCATCCATGGACTGAAAATTAATAAAAATAAACTTTAAAATCAAAATAAAAATTACAAGAATTTAGGATTAGGCATATGTTATCTCCATATCTTACATTTCAATCATTTTCCTTTTAATTTTATAGGTCTATCATAATCTTAAAGCTAATTTCATCCTATTAGGCTAGAGAGAGACTGAGTTGAATTAAAAAAAACAAAAAGAATTAAACCCTGAATGTTTTGTTTGTTTAGGTAATCAACAAAAATAATTGAGGTATCTCAGTTCTATAAAAGACAGAGAAATAATATCAGGTTAGTTTAATATATTAAAAATAAATTGATAAATTGATTATAAACAAAGTTGAAGGTCGCCCCGATGCCTTTTTTATCTTTTTATAAATAAAGCCTATATGGTATCCATTTATTTATTTTTTTTCAAAAAACAAAGATGACATAATCTAGCTACCATAGAGGTGGCAAAACAATCAGAGAAGATGGTTTTTTGATCGAAAAATCTATTTTTTCAACCATTATTGATCTGAAAACACCTAAAAACACCTTAAAGACTAAATAAACCTATTTATGCATCAAATAACCCAAAAATAGGTTGAAAACAAAACTCAACCCGAATTGATAAAACTTCTCGAGCTTAGATCTACCATTTCATGCAAGGTGAAGGTCAAAGAACACCATAATGGAATTTCTCTTAATGAATGGAACCTTTTAAAACCTTGATCAACCCTTTTCGTGGTCAAAATCAGTGTCAACCAACTATTTTCTCTATTCTTTTCATTTTTAGGTGAGTTTATCTCTCCTCTCTCTAATTCATAAACTATAAAATAGACTTTTGGAACAAAATGAAAATTATCATTAGTATGGGGTTAGCTATAAAAAAATTTCGTGTTTTTACATTTTAGTTCCTTATCTCTAAATATTGTATTTTCACTATAATTTCAAGCCTAGTGTCTTCTAATTAGGTTATCAAAAGCTTGATTGAAAAGAAAAAAAATAGAAAAAAAAAATCAGCTAATGTGAGGTGCTAGATTCATTGTTCATATGAAAAATGAATCTAGCACCTCACCTTTTTTAGTTTTTAGTATTGGTTATTTGACTCATGCTTCATCACGAGTCAAATAATTCATTTTTCAACAAAAAAAATTAATATGCATGCTTTTCCAATGCATTTTTGGACAAAAACAATTCTCAATCATATATCGTAATGTTTATGCATGTAACTAATTAAGTAAACCAAAAATTATTTGTGCTAATAAATGTAAAAAAAAGTCATTGACGATAACTAAAAATTAAACTAGAAAAATCAAGAAATATGTGTAGATAAGGATATTTGAACTCACAACATGGGTCATGTACCAAGTTATATTTAATAACTTTGTTTCTTGGAATAAATTTTTTATTTAATAAAATGATTATCCGTGCCTGTAAAACATAAAAAAGTCGTTAACGATAAATAAAGACTAAACTGGAAAAATCAAGAGACGGATATTGTTTAAGATATTTGATCTCACAACACCGGTCATATACATAATTGTGTTTAATAATTTTGTTTCTTAGAATAAAATTTTTATTTAATCAAATGATGATAGAAATAGACATATGTATGAAAGAGATTAAATAAAATCAAAGAAAAAAATGTTAAGCAATGTTGCATATATTCAAAAAAATATTATAATTTTTACTTGAAAACCAAGTTAAAAAATAAGCGATATTTAACCAAAGATTAAATTGGAAAGCTAAGAGATAGATGTTGTTGTAGACATGTAAGCTCAAAACACGGGCCATTGTATTAAATATTTTTGGAATCAATGTTTTATTCAATAAAACAATAATAGAAAAACATATTGGGAAGCGATTGAATAAAATTTAAGGGAAAACAATTAAGTAGGGCTACAAAGAAAGAATGTCCCCTAACCTACGAAAATAATGATGAAATTTCATCCGTAAACTAAGTAAAACTCAAATCATATTCTATTCTATTCTATTAAAAAACACATCATAAAAATTATAAAAAAAAATATTAAGATTGAAAAAAAAATATCCAACAAAAGATGAAATCACTAAAAAAATAACCAAAACAACAAATGACTAGAAGGTCACTGAAAACTCAAGACAAGGTTTATTCTGCCAAAACAAAACTTGATTTTTAATTTGTTTTTCACCATATACACCTTAACTAACCTATCCATAACTTCAAACAAATTAAAACCCAAAATCAACTCGAAAAAAAAAAAACTTCATAAGCTTAGATCTACTTGGCAATTTTAATGGCAAAGAACACTTAGACTACACTTTCATCATCGAATGGAATTCATTGACACTAAAATTAGTGTTAACAAAACTTTAGGGACTAAATTGTAAAAAAAAAAGTTCACTATGGAGTTGCTCTAGTTAAAAACCATGCATTTTAGTTTCTTTCTAGTAATGTGACATCACATCATGGTTGCAAGAGTGTGAATTTATGGTTTTGGTATATATTTGCGGTATGGTATAATTGGATGTGAGTTTTTGTTTATATATATCCATACATTTCATTTATTTGGAGGAATTTTGTTATTTATCTTTTATTTTATGCTTGTATTTAGTTTCCTAAAACTTAGCTTCAATCTACATTTTGTGACATTTTCTTTAAAAAATTGTCATGAACTCTAAAATTTTTATTTATGGAATTAATCTCTTTTCTTAGGTAATAGTTTAGTGAATATCATCATACATGCCTATTTAATAATTATTAGTTGACATATAGCTATAAAAAAAATATATGTTTAATTTTTTTTTATAACTCTATAATATATTTAAAAAAGTTTTTTCATCTATTATTATTGTCGATTATATTTGTTCATCTTGGAAATTCATTAGTTAATAATTTTTTTACTTAATTATTCTATTATATTCTTTTTTTATGCTCATTCAATTGTAATAAGATTTGTTTTGAAAACCAATAAAATATTTTTTAAAAAAAAAACATTAATGGGGCACAATCTATCATAGTATCATATGGTAAATTGGCTAATAGCATATTAGAGTATTTAGGCATTGAAGTTATAATGATTCCCAAGCGAAAGTGATGATTGGAAACTAGTTAAGAAGCAAAGATTTACTGTGCTCTTCTTTTTTCCCCCCTGGGAAGTCGTACAATAATGATACTAGGGAATAACCATTTTTAGGTAAATTATAAGAACATTGGTACATATTATGATATTGTTCGAATTATTTTTTTTATGTATAAAGAAAATATTCAAATGTTGGTAATATTTTTTCTAATAAAAAAATTTAAATAATAAGGGGTTGACTCGATCAACTTAACGGGTTTAAAAGCAACCTGGATGACATGTAAAAAAATAATTTTACTCAAAATAAATTCAAGACAAATTCAAGATGGTATCCTTTTTAAAAATATATATATTAAAATGACAACTATTGGATGATTCGTGTCAATATAGATTAACCTGTCGAATTCACAATCTGGGTCATAAAATCATAATAGGGACCTCATATAAAGTAAATCAAAATAAGTTATGAAGCCCAATTTTAAATTAATCCAAAACTTAAAGAAAATTGTAAGAAAGAAAAAAAACTATAGTGAAAAACCTACCGTTTTACTTTCTTTCTAATAATGTGACATCACATCATAGTAGGAAAAGTGTGAATTTGTGGTTTTGGTATATATTTCAGACATGGTATAATGGGATCTGAGTTTTAGTTATATACTAGATAGGTTACCCGCTCATTGCAGCAGGCTAGTTTTGAAAACGCGCATTGCTTTTAATTGTGGGATAATTAGGAGGAAAGCATTTTCTAAGCATATAGCTGGTAGCATTAAAAGGTATATGATTTGGCTTTCAAGCAACATACAAGTAACAAGCAAAAAAACTTCTTTAAACTGTTTCAAATCTCATATAAAAATCAAACTGTAAAATGTAAAGAGACATCAATCTAATATAGATATTGTTTGAGCAACTCAGTGCAAAAAGTGGCATGATGAATAGAAAGAGTACTTAAGCCTAATTTTTGGGTGAGAGGTGAAGTCTCGGCAACTATTAGCAGGTAAAGAGTAACAAATACTTGTGAACTCCTTGTTACTATAAGGATCTGAATAATTTAGTTAAGTATCGGCAAAATCATTTTATGTATGCATCTATACATCTGAACCTAATATATAAAATGAGTATGGTACATACTTCAAACACTCGTCTTACAAGGCGAGGGGGCACGGCCCCCCCC